>Ga0065711_1031641_pt1 | contig 29153 bp, 12 predicted proteins | sample Hoacrofraction12_FD_59098 | JGI IMG/M metagenome (GOLD analysis project Ga0065711, IMG submission 59098) | Hoatzin crop microbial communities from Cojedes, Venezuela - Epithelial fraction 12 v2 (version 2) | ecosystem: Host-associated > Birds > Digestive system > Esophagus > Crop | place... | reverse complement strand
GTGCCCGCTGCGGGCCCCCGGTGGTGCGCTCCCCGGGCCCCTGCCGGAGGGGAGGGGAGGGGGCCGCGGGCGGTCTCGGCGGCCGGCGGGAGAGCGGCTGGTTCGCTCCGTGCCGGCGGAGGCCGTGCGGGGGGTGAGGACCGCGGAGCGTTGCGGGGAGGTGAGGGAGATGCGTCCCGCAGTCTGCCGGTGGAGGGGACTCCGGGTTTGCTGACGCTGGTCCGCGTCGCCCGAGCCGCGCGGTCTGTTTTGGACATCGGTTCCCGGCGGGCGGTGACTGACCTGTGGCCGTCAGGACGCTTCGAACGATGAAAAACGCCGTGCGGAGAACGGCGCGGTCCCGTACTTTCGCTGTGTATGTGGCACAGTTCTAGCACCGACTTCCTTGGCCAGGGTACGTCTGAAAGGTACTTGCAGAGTATTGCAGAGCTGCCACCGCAGAAAAGGGAAGGTCTGCTCTGATGTGCCGGGTGTAATTATCTGAGGAAAGCGTTCCCAGTGAACCGTTTCTACGAACAGCTGTTTGCAGTAACTTGCTGCTTCTGCTGTTCCCTCTGTCGTTGTTAAATGCTTTAAAGTTTTTGTGGTGTTTTGGGCTGCTGTGGGAAAATCGTATCTAAAAACCGCGCTGCCTTTTATGCAGTTTTGTCCTCAGCCTAGTGAGATAAGCAGCCCTTTTAATAAAGCATTAAAGTTACTGTAGCTGGAAATACCAGTGCACAAATTTCAGCATTCTGCAATTTAGTACCAGATTTCAGGAGAATACTTACACTTAACTAGGGTTATTGTTGGTGTGCATTGGGCTCCTTAGGGCAGCTTGGTGAGTTAAGCTAGTTTAATATGCAAAAAAGTGCAGGAGGGCTGAATAAGAAATTATTCTTACTGGTAAAACTAGTAATCGCTTGTTAGATGACTTGCTAGACGGGAGTCTGCATGCTCGGTATTATGAGTGAGGTTTCTCAAGGGCCACTCACTGCTTGTCTCTGTGTGGCCAACCAATTTCAGAAAAATCATCTTAGGAAAGTGAATGTTGACATGTTTGTTGTATTTAAAATCTACTTTCCGTAGAACTTGTCTGGATCGCTGTAAAGGCAAAGTAGGCTAGCACCGGAGATTTAATTTTATGCAGGGATTTAGTGCAAGAACTTGGAAGGACTTGGAATTTTGAATACAAGTGGTCACAGATCATATCCTTATCTGTTGCAGAGGAGGTCAGATATTTTCTTGCAAAGTAGATCACATCTGAGGAAGAGAAACTACTCCAGCATCATTTCCATGCATTCTAAATAAACTTAAGAAGCAGACCTGGCTTATCACTGTAGTGATCTCAAGGAAAACCTTGCAGTTAAAATGGCAAACAAGATATTAGATTGTATTATTTACAGTCTCATTCCTCAGGCAATGAAAGTCAAAATGCCCTGAACAATTTGACCCGTTACGGGTATCTTGTGCGGTCACTGTTGGTCGCCTGTGAAGTACCTTGCACTTGTGAGGGAGAGAGTCGAGTTGTCTAGTTATTTTATGTTCTCCTTGAAGCATGGCTGTACCTCAGGTTAACGCGGACGTGAATACATTGGATGGCGGTTCTTCCAAGGGAAATTGCATTTGACACTTCGGAAGCTGTGACTTCGTAACTAAAACCTCAAGGTGATACAGCTTAAGAAATAAGGAAACCCTGTGAAGGAGACAGAATTTTCTTTTGAATGCATGGTGCTGTGTCCTTACCAGTTCATTTGAAGCACCTGATGCTTGTGGGGAAAGGAACTTGATTCAATTGCCCAATTCTTATATAATACTGGAATGCAAGTGTAGTATTAGTCACATGGATGCTAAATACCTTCGTAGGTGTGCAAAACATAGTACAAAATTACTGCTCTTCAAACTCACAGGGACCAAGTAGTCCTGAGGAACTACCTCAAAGTTTTTTCCACTTCAGTAGTACAGATCTGTAGACACCTTTGAATGATTCAGAACTGATTCTGTTGGAAGTGAAAATATGACAGTTGTGTTTTTAGACCCAGAACTTATTTTGCTTGCAAATCTGTTTAAAGGCTGGATACACATGCAACCTTTTCTGCAAAGTGTTATGCTTGTGTGAGATTTCTGTCTTGCAATAGAAGTTAATAAATATGGCTAATTGTTTCTAATCATACTCATTTCCGCCTGTAATGGACATTGTCAGCTGCCTGTTAAATGGGATTAAATGAACATGCAGAAGACTGAAACAGTTACGGCTGCCGTATTGAAATCATATGCTCACAAAGCAACAAAACCCCGGAAGAGAAGAGCTCTATGTCCACTTAGTACACATCTACAAAAGGACAGCCTTATTACCAGAACAAAAATACAACAAACTGTGTTACAACCTACACTGAACTTGTGAGAACACCGGCCTTTATTAACCCATATTTCTGCCCTTTTGTGCACATCCTTGAAATTAGCATTAAGGTAGAAGATTTGCATAAAACAGTGAATAGAAGTATGTATGTTGGGATAACAAGTCCAGCTACTTCACAACAGTTACGTGAGTCTAAATTGCTCTCAGGGTGTGGTTTCACACTGCAACTAAACCAATCTAGTAGTGAGTTGCCGCTGAAGGAGGTGGTTCAGTCTTCCCCTTCGCCCAGCCATGTGGTCCTGCTGCTGCTTCTCCTTGCAAAGACACTAGGCCCTGTCCGATGCTGTTGTATGCTAGCATCGGGCTATTCAAGCAGAAAATTAATCACAACTTTTTTGTTGATTTTTTAACTCTATATCAGCTAACAGTGAGGTTGAATGAACATCGGTGCTGGCACAGGGAAGGAGGCAGGAAAACCATTTGCTCATGGAGGGGAAGAGGAGAACTTTCCTCCTTCTAGAGCAACTGGATATTTTAGTTGTAACCTAGCATGGGTTGCATGGTAGTTTAAACCACTAGAAGTTGGCGCCGCCTTCTGCTGTCCTTGACATTCATTTGAACAGAGTGTGAGCTGGTTCAGAGAACTTGTTCAGCCAGAAGTTAGGGGTTTTTTTCAAGTTATTTTTTGCTTGACTTGGCTGCATGAGCTCATGGCTCAGTTGCATGTGCATCGATGTTTGTATTAGCAAGTAGTGTGACACAACACAAGTGATGCTGAGGAGCTGCCATCCACCCTGTGTAAGTATTTCAGAAGCTTTCCTTTGATAAAGTTCTGGCCTGGTCCTGTAGACTGAATGTTAGCTGATTCATTAGGTGCACTCTGAGAGTGTATCTCCTAGGTTAGATTCATACAAAAGGAATCTAGTTGCCTGTTCTGGAGTGGCTGTGCAGTATGAACTAGAGCAGTGAGGGTGATCAGGAAATAGGCTTCAAAATCACGTTTCACGTCTGACCTAAAATGCTAATGTTAGTGCTAATGCTGTTAAAGTCTGTTCTTGGTACCTCTGTGCTGGTGGCTAAGTTGCTTGTAAAAGCTACAGTCAGCCAGAAGATGTATTGTGAAGTTCATTGCTTGTGTATGGGATTAATATAACAGCTGTCCTATTTGTTCAGTTTGTAGAATTCTTATTTAGGTGATTTAATCGTAGAATCATAGAATGGTAAGGGTTGGAAGGGACCTTAAAGATCATCTGGTTCCAACCCCCTGCCATGAGCAGGGACATCTTCCACTAGACCGGGTTGCTCAAAACCACGTCGAACCTGGCCTTGAACGCTTCCAAGGGATGGGGCAGCCACAGCTTCTCTGGGCGACCTATTCCAGTGTTTCACCACCCTCATGGTGAAGAATTTCTTCCTAATATCTAATCTAAATCTGCCCTTTTCTAGTTTAAAGCTGTTCCCCCTTTTCCTATCACTACACACCCTTGTCAAAAGTCCCTCTCCATCCTCCCTGTAGGCCTCCCTTCAGGTACTGGAAGGCTGCTGTAAGGTCACCCCGGAGCCTTCTCTTCTCCAGGCTGAACAGCCCCAACTCCCTCAGCCTGTCCTCGTAGGAGAGGTACTCCAGCCCTCGGGTCGTCTTCATGGCCCTCCTCTGGACCCGCTCCAACACTTCCATGTCCTTATGTTGGGGGCCTCAGAGCTGGATGCAGTACTCCAGAATGTAATCGCAGAATGTTTGATGAACTTGCACTCTCTTCTTTGATTATGAATTATAGAAACTTCGCAAGATGGAGCAAATGGGTTATGCGTATGATACTCATCTGAAATTAATGAGTCAAGGCATCTTGCTTTAAAGTAAAGAATTACTATAAAACAACAAATATGCAAGTAATTGTATGTACTTTCTCTGAAAGAAATGAATTGTCCTCTTCAGTGTTGGCATTGTACAGCAACATTACCTGACTTCGAATTCAATTGCAATATGCTTGCATTAGCCCTTTAAAAACCTAGTGTAAAGCCTATTTTTTGCTCGTTAGCCAATTTCAAGCTTTTTTTTTTTTTTTCATTTCTAAGGAGTATTTACAAACAGATTAGTTTTGGCTGTCCTTGTGTCATTGATGGAAAAAATTACTGGCTCTGGTTGTCGGCCTCAACTCTCTGTCAGAGCTTGCCGCCTTTACGTCAAAAGTTGTAAGAAAGTGCATACCTATGATGCAGCTGCTTCATTGTAAAGTCCAGACTCTTAGCGTAAAGCCTCATTCATCAGCTATAGTTTCTGCACTGTGCAGAAAACCAGCTGAGGTGCGGGCGTATGCTGTCTTCTGTTGTTCTTGTGGTGACAGCTTTTGGCAAACATAGGGAGCTAAGAACATGGAATGGTAGTTTCCTCAGATGGCAGTGCTCATCTGTGGCATGCAGTGCAATTGTAACTGGAATCATAATCCATGAGCAGAACATGGCAAAATGAAATTGCAAGTTCTTGATTTAAAATGTTGGCCTCTCTGTTGGAGAGCAGATATACAGGGAAAGGGATCTAAGAAAATAAAAACCTGTTCAGAGTGATTTTTATTGTTGCAGTTAGTGTTCCAGTGAATTTTCCTGCACAAAGACTACCTGTTTATCAAATCAGTAGAATTTACTAAATGCCAGCTGCAGATGGAAGCTGAGCCAGGCCATGTTTAGGATTACCTGTGTGTTGGAGACATGTGGCAGACTGGACCTCATCTGGCGAATGTGCTGAATTTATTATCTTTTCAGACCTGGTGGAGTAGGACATTAGAATTTCTTATACACTGCAAATCCCATGTCTTCCTTTCAGTGATTTGGATTTGGAGTATATGTAAAAATCCAAAGTGCTTTCAGATCTTTAAAAAAAAAAGTATGCTGTGTAAAAAGCTTTCCTCTCCTACTGCTGGTCTTTACATAATCTGCAAACAAGCCCAATTTTTAAAAAGAAGCCATGCGATTGAATCTAACCCGTACATTTAGGGTTTATATTTTTTTGTTTTAAAGTTTACAGATTTTTTACATGACATTTTAAAATAAAATTAGTGTAGATTTCTTCTGAGGCAATATTCACAACAGGTCATTGTTAAGGAATTCTTCCAGTGTAGAAATGTGTAACTATAGCATTTTTCTTACTCATTCTTCGTATTTTTTTAGCCTGAGCACCATAAAGCTGAGGAGTCTGTAGCCTTTTAGGATTATAATCATATGTAGTTTATATACAACATTTGTATATAATATTTATTTATTAAAAGGATGTTTGTACATATGTTATGATGTATCTCAATTCTCATTTAGGAATTAAGAATTGCTAGAAGTTTATTGTAAATACACACAGTGCCTGGATCCGCAGTTAAGAACATCCAATTAGTGAATTAAGTAGTTTTTCCCCCTTAAGTGTTACTGTAACAGAGTATTTTTCTTTCCTCTCAGCTGAGCAGTAGGTTAGTTTTGTTTCTCTGTAATGATGAGATACATAAGCAGTCTGCTTTCTGTTGGTGCCAGAAATGGCTCTTAGTCTGCTTTGTATGCTGTGAATTGTGCTTTGAGTTTTCTGCAGAAGTCTGGTTAAAATGTTACCTTCACAAGCAATATAGTGTCCTGCGAATTGTTTTATCTTTAGAGTTAGTTAGAGTAGTCTCATATCTCGGCAGCATTTAGTAAGAGAATAATAATTGGTTTTGAAACAAAAGACAGGAAGTTAATGGCAGAGCTTTAGGAGTGTAGATTAGCTCTGTTAGACTTATATTTGTTTTCAGCTGATTTCTTGGTGTAATTGACTGGCATTCATACTGTATAGTCACTTATGTAGTAAATAATTCCTTCATAATTATGTATGCCAGCACTTGGCTAATTTGAAGTGTTGCAACTCAGCTTTGTTTGAAAACAGTTTATTTTTTTCTTTTTGAATGTGCCATCAGATGACAGCAGGGATGATTAATATCCATTCTGACATGGCTGGATAGAGTTCTAAAATTATTCGGAAGTATCAGGGCATTTGGCAAATGCAGCTGTCTTAGAATCAAGTTAGCTGTACAGAATTATGTGTTGTAAACTTGATCTTTTTCCTATGAAGATGGTTCTTTTCTATTAGAAGTTGTAAGCTCTTCACCCGCTGTCTGTGAAACAGTTGCAAACATGCCTTCATCTTAGTCTAATCTTCAATAAATGTTACTGTGGATACTGTGAAATTATAAGACTTTGTTGGCAGTCACTATGGCTTTTCAATTATATTTGCTAGCTTTCAAAATATTATTTCTTACAGACAAGTTTGACACCTATTAGGTCATCAATATTTGCCTTTTAGATTAGTTCTTTTGTAGAACTCCTAGACTTCAGATTGACTTCAAACTCATTTAAGCAAAGAGCAGAACTCTAGAAGTGAGAGTGAGAGCAATATGTTGACTATCCTATGATAGTCATAGGTTGGAAAAGAGCTCTAAGATCATTAAGTCCAACCATAACTATCAGATTTTTCTCGCTGGAGTTCCATTGATGAGCCATGTAAGGCTGTATTTCCCATTTGTACTTTTTCCTTTACCGTTTCTTGAGACCACAGGGATACTATTAAGCCAGCAGTGTCATTCTTTCTAAACTAAGGTACTGAGTTGGTGATCGTGTTTGTGACTTGCTTGTTTTCCAACTGGGGTTAGTTCTAAAGAGTTAAATTATCCCCTGCACTTGTTATAAAAAAAAAAAATAATAATTGTAACTTAGGCATGCCTGTCTGTGTATAGGAGCTGTGTTTTTGGTAGGGTAAAGGACTTGGAAAGATAAGTCTGACCTGAATTTCTGGAATGATTGACTTTCTGATCTGAAATGCTCCTGAAGTATGGTAACTGAGCAATTAGTAGACTCGGTTTCAAATACATCGTTCAACTTTAGTAATCCCAGAAAAGTGTGACCAGGACTGAGCTGGGTAAAATTTAACATTAGGTGCTAATTTGCTCCTGCTTCAGACTATTAGCTGTGAAATTTGTAGAAAAGTCTATTCTTACTTCAATAGTGTGTACGACTTCTTTTTTTCTCAATTAAAATGCCTTACATCGATTAAGACCTGCTATTATTAGTAGTATATTACTATTACTCAGCTGTATTCTGAGTCTCAAATGTAGCTCTGTAAATGTGCAGTTTTTAGAATTTTAACTGAGGTTTATTGAAACTTTGGTAGACGCATTGTTAAGACTTCTGAAGACCTTACTGGGAGAAGGAGAGCAGTGCAAAGCTCGGTAACTAGTCAACACTGGTCACATTGATGCTCAGAGGCAAACAGATTGAGATGGGAAAGCAGTGTAAGGTAATGGGCACAGTAGCTTCAGGTAAACTTCTGTGGAAGTGCTCAACAATAACAAGACCAAATCTGAGCAGTCCTGTTTGGCCAGGCCACGACAGGACCAGTAATTCCGGGATCAGAGAATGTCTTCATCTTCATTTACATTAGCAAAAAGCCAGAAGCTTGTGCTCATTCTTTGAGGCTTTTCTGTCTTATGTTTGTTCTGGTATAGTGGTGAAAGGTGAAGTGTGGAGAAAATACCAAAATCAAACTAGTAACAAAAGAATCATTAGCAAGGAGTATCAATCACTGGAATGCTTCAGTTATAAGGGAGGTCTGAAAGGAATCAAGATGTCTGCATAAATGCTGCATGGCAGGAGCATCCATACTTACAACATGCATGTGACCTTCCTTGCGCTATTTGTAATTGGAAAAATAATTTGAAATGCTAACTAGATTATTGCTGTAGAATATCTCTGCCTGCTGAAGCTAGATTCTTTCTTGGTGCTTATTGGCTGCTACTGTTTGTTCCAGAAAATACGATCGCTGAGTGTTATAGAGTCATCCTGGAGTCTCATCACCACAGAGTGGGTCAGGCATTGAGGGTTCTGGCTGAAGTGTGTTTCTTCGTCACCTGTTGCTTGAACTCTTAATGGCGCCACCAAGAGAAAGGAGACATCCTTGTTTTGAGGGCAGTTCTTAGCAGCATGTGAATGTATCTTTCCCTTCTAAGGAGCATTTCTTTGGGCAAGGCAAAGAAGTTGGAGTTGCAAGTGCTGGTGATGTGACGTTCTGTTAAGTTGCTTCATTTCAACCTTTTGTGCTTCTCTTAAATGCAAAGTACACAACTTTCTTGAGGCTGCAGCCTTACAAGGAGTTTAGAGTCAAGAGAACAAATTATTGGTACCAGCCACATGTTCCCATGTATCTTGTAGCTGCTGAGGTGTTTATTGGCTGTACAGTAGACAGATTCAGTTTAATAAAAGAGCAGATAACTAACACAGCAAGTTTTTGCTGGCTTACTGGGTGGAGTAATCATACTGTGTGATCAGACAGATGAGCAACAGTTAGTGCTCAGGAATGGGGAACTGTGCAGCTGAGAGCGAACAAGGGAGGAGCTGTTTAGGTAAGCAGTAATGTAAAATTGCATAGGAAGAGGAGACAGGTATGTGGCATATCTCCTTTTAAAAGAACCTCTATTTATGCATCAAGAGTTAAAAATGGTTCTTGTAGGTCCCCAGGCTGTCTCTTGCTGCTTCAGATTTTTTTTAATTTCCAGTTTTTCTTGCTGCTTTATTACCATTACTGTTCATAAGGTACCTTTCTCAGGAGCACCTACTCTGCCAGAAGAACAGCAGCAGAGAGAATGTTAATGCAAGCAAAGAGCAGCTCTGCCTTGAGGTCTTCCAGCTATTACTTTTTACTTGGGAGGACAGTAATCGCTTTCTAAGTGAGTGTTCATCTGGCTGTCTGGACTTTCCTTTGTTGATGCTATTGAACATGTCAGAAAGGAATATGCTTATTTATTCTGTCCTGTTTTTGAGGGTATTGGGCAATAAGTTGGAGTTAAAGTTGAGTAGGATGGGCTACGACTCTAGATCTTTGGAGAAATGGCCCCTCTAAATCAGTATCTTGAACTTTTTTGTAGTTGTATGTAGGGTGCATTTGTGTCATCTTTGTGGATTGATTGATGGTGGTTACCAAATCAAGAAGGGAACTACTGACTTTTAGAGAGCTGTGGAGCTCTGCGGGTAAGATTCATGTGTATGTCTTGTAACAGCTTTTGCAGGAGCTGTTAGCAAAACTACAAACTTTGATTGCAAATGGAGAAATCAAAACTACTACATTCAGAAGTGTCTTTGATAAGTAAGGCCAATCAGCCATGAACATAAATACTACCAGGAACAACAGGAGATGCTGCAGACAACTTTTGGAACGGGTTGAAGTCAGGAATGACCTAAAATATATAACTGGTTCAAAAAGTACTACAGCAAGTGAAAATTCTGTGGATTTTTTTTTGTGTGTGTGTGGTGGTCAACATACTCACTTGTTAAGATGAGTATTTATTATGTGTGTCTGTCATAAATCAGAGGTTTAGATTTTCAGTGCTTTTTGTCTGCTGCTTTTCTGTTAACAGAGTGAAAGCATGAGTCCAAATCTGCCAACCCTTACTTAGGGAGTGGACACTCTTGTAAAACAGATCCCAAAGTACAGGGGCAGAATCGTTCCTCTGAGGCTTAAAATACTGGTCATTTTTTGACCAGCTAATTAACTTCCTTATTTGTGATGTGATTAGTTCTGAAATTTCATTTGATTGAAACATACGTATGTTTGAACCTGAAATGACCTGTGGAATGGGAAAGTTTAGACCTAAATATCAATATAGAATTGTCAGAGCTGATAAGTAGTTTTTTCCTCCTGTTGATATTTTACCAGTCTGCTTCCACTGTGGGTGCGTGCAGTGTGCAAATCAAGGGCGGAGAAGTATTAGGAGAGGCTCAGACAGTAGGAAACTCTAAATAGTTCATTACCAAAGACCATGTGTCATCTTGGAAGTCCTCCAGTATTATTGGTTTTATTTCTTTAAAGGCCTGTGTTCTCAGGCCGGGTGTGTGGCATTGTCTGAGATCCACCTTCATGGAACAGTCAGTAAGACTTAAAAGGAAGACCTTACTATTCATTATGCAACAAAGTACAACAATGTCCCAAATATACCCTGTGCCTGGGAATTCTTAGTATAAACCAATTGAGTATATTTACTACTATGCTTCTTACATACATTTATCTAATTAGATACTTATTAGAGGTAATATTATACCTGCTGTTCAGCACATAAACGTTGTGTACTCCACACTTATTGAATTAAATATAGCAATTCTTCGTATCCTTCGTAAATGCATTTTGCAAATGATCTTCTGATAGGTTTGAGGCTCTTTAAATGTTTGCCGTGTACTGGGAAGAGTGCTGAAATACAGAGTTCAGAGTGATACTTGCAATGTTTCTTTTAGTGGCATTTTTTTGTCTTGTCTCCAGTTTTTTTTCTTGTGTGCCAAAGTTTGTGGAGCCTTGCAGAGAACTAGGTCAGAGACTTGACTTGGTTAAAAATAACTCATCAAAAGAAGGATCTTTGTCAATTCTCTGTCTTGTTCCTGCTACACAGTGCTGTCAGCTGTTGCATCTGAGAAGCTACCTGTCAAGTGAGATTTTTCTGAAGAAAAGTTAAAAATTCTTGATGAATAACTAATCAGTATTGTTTTGTCCAGTTGATGATAGGTGAGAGACTGTAGTTAGAAAACTGTGTTAGGCTATAGTCTGCAATTGGTGAGACAGATTGAGATAAATGAAGTGACAGGAGTTGATCTGTTGAACAGTGGTTGCAGAATAACAAGACTAGAATGTAACAAAGTGTGAGGAAAGGAATGTATTCAATGTAGAAAAAAAGCACAAAGGATGTTTTCATAGATCTTTGGTATGTAGTGATGGTCAGGGCTTTTTTTGCTACAATACTAATGATTAGGAGATATTTTTTTTCGACTTCCCGTATATGTCCCCAGATTACATTACATTGTAGAGATACGGTTAATTTTTGTTGTAGCTGAGGTGAGTGGATTACGTGACTTCAGGAGAACAACTTTGTAAGACGGGGTGGTCTCGTACCCAGTTTGAGGTTGTATTCCAGTAAACTTTTAATTTGGAAAACATCCTGTCATATCTGTTTGTAAAGAGCTTTAGAATTTTCGTCAATGAATTGCCGCATATGGGATACAGAAATAACATTGTTGACTTGATAACATTTTTCATTTTACGCTGTGAATCCAAACCAGTCTAAAATCGTAGGTACATTTTTATTAACCTAAAACTGAATGCAGGTTATTTTTAATTTTTTAGCCTTTTTATCTGAAGTAAACCATTAGCTTTTAATATATTGCTTGCTTTTTATTAGAAGGTTATTGTGAATAGGCACAGCAAAACTCAAAAATCATGTATAAATACTGAAGCACAAGGTTATTCATGTGGTCTGGTTTAACTCACATCTGTATCAAATACTGTAAAATGAATGTGGGAACTTGTTTTGCACCTCTCGTCCATAGTTTATATGGTATTGTTCCTGGTGATTGTTTCATTTAAACATAATAGAGAACTTTCTTAGTTTAAGGGTGATGAAACGCTTGAAGAGGTTGGTCAGGGAGGTTGTAGAGTCTCCCTCCTTGGATATACTCAAAATCCAACTGGATATGGTCCGAAGCAACCTGCTGTAGCTGAGCCTGCTTTGAGCAGGGGGAGTGGAGTGGATGATCTCCAGAGGACCTTACCAAGCTCAACTATTGTGTGATTCTACTTAGGGTTTCTTTGTGTTTATTAATTAAAAAAAAGTCTTACACCAGCAATACAAACGTGAAAATTCCTGCCAAGTCACAGCAGGACTACTAGAATACTTCAAATTAAGAATGTGTTAATAAAATCAGGACCAAAATGAATATTCTGAATCCCAGTTCTTTCTTGCTTATCAATCTGTGATTTTTTTTTTTTTTTTTTAGTGGATAGACTTGTCTTAGTGTCCTAGTTTGGATGAGGTGATACAAAAGGTCCTCCTTTGAGTTTGTTCACTCCGCCCTCCCGTCAGCATATACCATGTGTCTTGTAACTTCAGCCTTGAAAAGCTGCCTTAAAGTCTTGCTTCCTACCACCCTCTGGTATGGGACAGTAGGTATGTTAGTAACTCTCTCCAAGCAGATGGAATATTTTTATCTTTACTATGTAGGTGGCGTGTGTTTTCTCGTTTATTGTTTTACCGTTGAAGTCATCCCTGCTTAAATACTGTTGTACTTTTGCATGAATAATGTTTACAGGTAATGGGGTTGATTTGCCTTGTAGAAGAACTTGGGAGCAGGGGAACACTGATATTCTGGAAGACTCTTCAAGAGAGGTTTCCTGAGTTCTGGAAAGTGCATTTCACCACATTTGATAGGGATGTGATTTGTTCTACTTCACCTGGAATTTTTAAAGGTTCTCAAGTCTTAGGTTTTTTTGGTTCACAAACCTTTCCAAGTTCAAGGATCTCTTACTTGAAACATGTAAGAGTTCTAGGAGGTATGTGTTTGAAATGGTGCCCTTTGTCAAACATACTGCTTCCTATGCATGTCTGAGCTGCGCCAACTCCTGATGTTGTTGATGCTGCTGTTACTTCTTTGCAGTACGGTGATTGAGTGCGCAATTTCATAATTTACAGCTACTGCACAGAGTTGTTTTTTTCTTCTGTATCAACAGCTTCCAGCAATTCTTGAGCTTCACAGAGCTGTTTGCCTTAATCTGGTTAATTGCAGTAGTGTGACCTCAGGATCTTCATATCTAAGGAGATGAAAAGAGTCATGGAGCATTTTGGCTCAAAGATTGCTCTGCATTCCTTGAAGAGTTTAAGGAAATTGCTTATCCCCTCTCTTCCTAAGAAGATGAAAGCCCTAAACATAAATCTGAGAACCAATCCCTTGATTATTCTTTCATTATTATCTCCCTTACCCCCTGTCAGTATAGCTTATTACCTGTTGAATGTTTAAATCCTTCTGCAAGGAGATTATAGGTAGGCTGTTTTGAGTGTATTCCAGCATGCTGTTAGTTAGCAGAGGAGTCTCCACTAAATGTTTGCATTTAATGATTTTACTCAACCTTCAGTCATGTTTCTGATTGGGTTGTATTCTGTGTTTGAAATAAGAGGACTGTTTTAGCTATCTGTGGGTGGATTTGACAGCTAGTTGTTCAGCAGCAGAACAGCATTCTTCTTGGTTGGTGGGGTTTTTTTGTATACTTTTTCCTTATCTTGATACTTATATCTGGCGTATTTTCTATATTTATATCTATTTACTTTGAATCCATGCTTGTCTTTCATTTCTAATACTTACCTGCCATGGCAGCTTAATTATTAGTTCATTTTTTTTAACTGAGGGTTTTTTCAGTCTGGCAGTACTGACTAGCTCCAAACAATATAATTTCTAGTCCAGCACTGGCTTTGAAATTGCCCAAAGCTGTTACTGCCTAATGATTCCATAGGCTCAAAATGCCTGCATCATTGCTTCCTTTCATAAGAAGCTTTTCCAGAGTCTGCTCAGGATCTACAAGCTTTTTTTGTGTTGAGTGTAGTCAAGTACATGGATGTTAATCAGTCTTCCAGGATACAGTGCTTTAAAAAAAGGAATTGCTCTTGTTGTCGTACTGGTTTTGATTGCTAGCTGCCTCTTGAATCTCCACTACTTTAGTTCTGCCAGTTATTTAAACTTAGTGTAATTATTTTTGGCATTAGGTTGGGTACAGGCAATTTATTTTAGATGTTGATGCCTCAAAGGTTTTATTGTTTGAATTGTCACCTATCAATTTACACTGTCACTTCTTTCCTCATGGCATGTTTTGTAGTCCAGCCAGCCTATTGAAACTAACGTGTTGTATACAACTGTATTGAATTATTTTCTTCCAGTTAATGAACTTTAGAAAATGCACTTTAGAAAATGCCCTGTTATCCTCTGACTTCTGTCCAGATGTCGTGCTGCAGAAATACTATAATGGGAAAATATAGATAACACGGGTCCTATAGGATGATGTGAGAAGTGTAATGCAGACACAACCAAGTGATTTAATGCAGCTAGCTTCTGTCCAGTGGGATTTGAACTGCATGCACAGCCCTAGACCTGCTGGTCCTCTTGGGACTTCTTTGGGACGAAGTGTTTGTCAACTTCCCACACCTTCCTGTGACAGGTTTTACAACAGCTTATTTTCATGAGGGCCTAGAATCCTGGCTCGTGGTAATGAAATACCCAAGCAGCTTTTTGTTGAGCCGTATCTAGCTCAGTTGTGGTTAATAAACCCATCTGTTTGATTGTATGGAGTTACCAGAGTCTGTTTCCTGTTCAGCAGTGCAGAAGCATACAGACTAACTCCTTGTAGATCATGTGGTTCGGTTGCTGCTATGTGAAAATACACCTAACTTTTTCAGTTGGAACTTGCCTGCAAGCAGGGCTCATCTGCCCTTCAGAACCATGTCCTCTGAAAGCTGGGAGATCTTTCAGGACAGCTTTCTCTAAGTCCAGTAATGATCCATCCCAGTAGTTAGGAAAACAAGCAGATGTGTCAAGAGACCAGATTTGCCAAATAGGGAACCTATAACTGAGTTCTGGTGGGAAGGGTGAGGAGAGAAATGAGCACCCATGGATTTAGATGAGGCTGAGAGTCTCGGTGCCTGCTCTCTGTTGATCTTCACAGAAAGTCTCGTGGGCCTTTGTACCTGGAAATGGGATTGAAGGAGTGAATCTAGTAGTACTGCAAGAACATTGATGGATCTCTTGAGAAATGCCAGGTTGATGGGATTGGGTGGGATGCTTCTGAGGGTGCTGAGAGAGCTAGCTAACATCACTGCAAGCCAGCTTTCTCTTTGAATAGTTGTGGAGATCAGGGGTGGGCCTCAATGACTGGAGAAAGATGTGTTGCAGCCATTTTCAGGAAGGGCGGGAAGGTTGATATTGGGGAACTGCAGGCTGGTCAGCGCACATGGGTCCCTGAGAAATTGTGGAGCAGGTCTGCTTGGAAGCCATTCCTAGGCGTATGAAGGTGAAAACAGCAATTAGGATTAGCAAGTGTGGATTTACCAAGGATACTTGTCAACCAGATCATCTGCTGTGATGGAAAGACTCGAACTGTGGTTAAGGAGAGAAAAGCAGTGATGTCGTCTGCGTTGTCTTCGACAATGCTTTCACCATTGTGTCCAGGAGCATCCTCATGTCTCATTTGGAACATTACAGTCTAGATCAGACTTCTAGGTGGATAAAAAAACAGTCTGGATCATTGTGCTCAGAGAGTCTGAGAGAATTGGGACATGTTGTGCTTAGTATCTTATCAGTGACCTGGCACAAGCAGGAATGCGACCTCGGCAACTTTGCAGACCTTCCGTATGGAGGGATGCGCAGTCAGTATGTTCGAATACATGGCTGCTGTCTGGAGGGACCAGTATTTCTCAAAATTCATAACAAAAGACAAAACCACTTTTCTGTAATATAGAACACCAGGTGAAGAAAAGGGAATAAGGTACTACCACTTCTTTGTTGTATTTCTGAGATGAAACAGCATCTGTGGCTTTGTTTGGAAAATCTGAAGTTCTGCATTCTCCTTCAATGCTGAAATCCATGCATATGTGTGGATACCTCTTTGTTCTGGATGAATGCTTTGTGGTTTTGTTTCGTAAGTTAAAAGTTGAGCTGTAGCAAGCCTATATCAGAAAAGGCTGGAAGGTATCATTTGCAATTGTCTAGCTTTTTTTCTTTTTGTAAATTCTAACCCCATCATTGAAATTCTTCAGGGAGAAATTTGTGGGCAGATCATTCCTCTAACTTGATCTGTAACACACTGTTGAATTTTGTCTGAGAATTACTTGAAAGTCTTCATTTTGTGTTCCTGGATTACATTTGACAATATGATTCTAAAAATGTTGCATGCTCTTCCTTTTCTGTTGCAATTACTGCAGAAAGACAATATAACTGGTAATGAAATAGCTAATAGTCACATGGGATGTTTATTGTGTGCTTTCTTGGTGGTTTGGGGGGGAGGTTTGTTTGGTTGATTTGGGTTTGGTTTTTTTTTAGAAAAGGAACATGACCCCAGTTACTCTCTCTTACTCTATCTCACATCAGCTGTGTAGAACCTCTAAAGGCTAGGTGAAAGATAAGGTGGATAATTGGGAAAAACTGAAGTTTTAGACTTGGTGCTTTTGCTGGTGGTGAGGAATCACACCAGCATGACATGACACTTGACTCATGTCACGTAATATTTAGAGATTGCACATGAAGTTGTTACTGGAAGATTGTATATAGGAAGTTTTTATGAGCATTTGATGCAAGGCATGCTGCTCTGAAATGTATGAAATTGCCTCTGTAGAGCAGTTTGTGTTTCAAGTTGCTTTGTACGAGTAACTCTTGTTTTGTTTCAGATTATGGAGCTCTGTGGTGCAACAAGACTTGGCTATTTTGGAAGAAGTCAATTTTACATTGCTTTGAAACTTGTTGCTGTGGCCCAGTCTGGTCTCCCTCTAAGAGTGGAAAGCTTAAATACAGGTAAATCACAGAATCGGGACAGAATTGAGTTGCGGAGTGGAACTGCTGTACTTGGCTCACAGCTTCTTGTAGAATAACCTTGTAGATTAGTGTGGTATGTCTTTTTATACATGTTGCTAACTTAAAAAAAAAAACTAGGAAGACACTATGAGGGAGTGTATTCTTAGTGTGCAATAAATGAAGTGAAATACCTTACTCTGAAGTATTGTGTTCATCATGGGGTAAATGAACAACTACTACAGACTATTGTGTAGGTACAAGTTTATTGTATAGATTACTAATGTGAGAACTTGTGTGCTATATCCTCTGAGTATAGTACTAATAGGACTAATGTGAATTGGAAGGAAACGAAGAATGCAACATTTGCAGCCTTTTGTAGCCGCTGAGTTTATGGAGCCTTGATTGCAACAAATGAAAGGTCATCTTTTGTAAAGTCACATTGCTTTCACACTTGGCTTGAGTTTTCTCCCTTCTTAGTGCAGATATGAAGATCAGTGGTTTAAGATTTTTCTAGTGAAAAACCCAACCTGGAAAAGATCTTTGAAGTCTGTTATCAGCCAAAATGCCTGTTATTCTACTTTTCCAAGGTCAGCTGTGGTGTGAGTTGTGAAATAGGAACTGGAGAAAGACTCACTCTAGGAAGATGGCTCAGAACAGCAGAAAGAGCTTTGATATGAGGCTCTGCTGTAGCCTTCTGAGTGACATAAGTGGATCCATGTCAGTGTTGCTCTGTAAGATGCAGAGAGACTTAGGAAGATGAAGTAGTGAGTTGTGAGCCACCATAGCCCTTTGCAGTGTAGTACACAACTCACAACTTAAAAATATCTTTGGAGCACAGCTTTTGCATTCAGATGACTTCCTTAGTAGATTTTATGTCCGTAGAATACATGTTGTGATATCATTTATAGATGCTAGTAATTAAAGTAAAGCTTAGGAGTGTTTTGTGTCTAAAGGATATAGATTAAACAGTAGTTAAGGAGACTATGTTAAAAACAATCTGATAGGATTGAAGTATTTGATGAAACTACAAAATGGTTCCTTTTTTATATACTTTTACAGTTACATTTATTCTAGGCTCATACAAACAGTATGTACTGCTTTCATGGGGTTTTATAGCTTTTTGGAAAAATAAATGGTTTCAGTCAATGTTTTGTTAGTATTTGAGTTCCTTTCTGCTCATAAACCACGCTATGTTTATAAACTGTTTCCCTATATTTCCTAATGATTGTTCCCAAATCTAAAGCTTCAGCAAGTTGTAGCACAATGCCCTAGAATTAGAAAGTTCGAAAGGGACCTTTGACTCTTAATATCTGATAGTACTGGGACTTGATATAACAATTCTGGGATTTCTCATCAAATGCCTGTTGAAGAAGGCAAAGACTAAAACCTGTGTATGTAGCATTTTCCAGGGCTTTTGTGTGCTTGGTTTTATTTTAATGCAAGCTACTTTAACTGGAAGGAGCTTTTCTGTTTAAAAAAAAAACATATCGGAAGGAATTTAAATGAAGGAATTGAAATGAAGATACAGAATTAATTCCAAAATAAGAACTACGTTGCTGTAAAATTGGTAGCCATTGGAACTTTTATAATGGAATACATTTCCTTGATTTATGACAATACTAGAAATACTTGCATTGGTTTCTGGACTTCTAGGAATGATTTTTCTGTAGCTGGTTCCAAACCTACTAAATACAACAAGTACAATTGATAGAACATTTATTTTTACCCTAACTGTTTTTAGCTTTGGCTGTCTGTTGCCTTGGTTGCAGCGGTTCCAGTCCTGTCTATGAAGTTCCTGTTCCTAGGATGATTCAAGTGTTGTCGTAGCAGCTACTAAACAGCTAATATACACCAGGCTGAAGACTCAGAAAATGATTCTGAGCTTGTGTTACCTTCCTTTGAAAACTGGGCTTCAGCAGCCTGGCTAGCTGGATTCTGCCCACATTCTATCTCCAAGAGGGCTTGAAGAGGAGCTGTTAGAGCCATCCCAGACTGAATCGTATACGCTTTGTCTTCAAGTAAAACATTTAAAATTAGTTAAACCTTATATTTTAGGACATCTACTTTTTAGCTCCGCAGTCTATGCGTGTTTTATTCAGTGATTTTCTTAATGTTGTTCACTCATTGTCTTGGAATTTTCTCTCCGCTTCTCATGTTTCTTTTGCTTTTTGATTCACTGTGTGTCTCTTCAGGAGACAGGAAGCTTGCTTTATGTGAGTTGCTGAGTGCAGACTACAGTCAAATATTGAGGACCAAGTCCAACCAACACAAATGTCATCTAGTTGATTCTTAGTTAACCAAGTGCTTTATTGATTACTCAGATGTGCAGTGTAGTAAAAATACTGGCTTTAGTTATTATACTACAGGCCTCTAAATCTGTTGTTCCTTTGCTGTCCCAGAAAATTGTCCTTCCAGGAAGCTAAAAATCGAGAAATTAATGAGTGGTGTCAATTTCAATATAGAATATAGTTTTTGGTGGAAGAAAAAGTTAACAAGGATGTGGGCATAAAAAGTATAGAGACCTTTCAAATTTATTCAATATCAATATTTAATTCCATTCATAACAGCTATTACATTTATAATTGAGGCATTTCTGAATGGTAACAGAAGTTGTAGTGTTTAAGTTTTTCTGCTGTTATGGGGAAAGAGAGGAGAGAGGAAAAAATGGCAGATTTCAATTTGCTGTACAGAAATTTAGTACAGCAAAACAAATCTATGTTTGTCTATTCTTGTTTTTAAAGAAGACAAGAGTGTTTTGTGTTCTTTGAGCCCTCTGTATTATTTTGTGAAGTAGTGCTAGATATCTCATGCCAAAGCCTCATGTTGGAACAACCGATTGCATAGACTTTCCCTCTCTGTTGGATGTTCTAGTGTCTGTATTATCCCTTGTTTTGTAGGCATACAAATTTTAACATGTATGCAATGGCTTTTTGACTTCTTTGCTGGGGGTAGTTCACTACTTAGCTATGTGAATCACTTTCCTAGGGCAACATGGCATACAATGTTAGTGTGAAAATTGGCATCTAGGAATGAGGAAGGCATCAGGAATTGCTTTAACAGTATTTCCACATGATGGGTGACCGCAAACTTAGTAAAGAGGCTGTGTTGCACGCTGCTTCCCTGTGATGAAAGCTGTTTGGCACACTGAATTTTGCTTAATGACAGAGGCTTAAATCAAGAATTTATATTCTTACGGGAGCGTTGTTCTTTAATGCTGGATACATAAAGATGTCTATGCGTGCATAGTTGTTGAATACTATGAATTCAAATGACATTCTTCAAATGTGAATCAGTTTAATGTTTAATTTTTATGTAATAAACTGTATGCAATTTCATCTTATATTTTAATACAGTTGGTGGTACCACTGACTCATTTTCAATACCAAAGATAATCGATGCAAGCAGGCAGCAAGACAAATCAAATTTTAGCCATGTTTGTAAATTTGTTTTGTGTTGGAAAAGTTATTTCCAAGTAAGCTGTACAGCATACTCACAATTTATTTTTATTCACAGTGGACCAGTAAGGAAGTTGTGGTTGGGATTCAATTGAAGCCTCATTTTTGTATCAGACTGCTGTCATATGGTACATGAAGCTGAGGACCTCCTAGCATTTTCTAGAAACTTTGTTTTATAGGTGTTTGTAACAAAGTGAGGTGATACTGAAATGTTCCCCGTTGTATCCCAGTAAAACGGCTAATTTAGCTTCTGTTGTAGAAAGGTGTACACAGATGTGTTTAAGCAATAGTTGCAGTTTTTGCCAGAAGACTAGATTATATTATCTGTTGTAAATATGACATCAGCTCACTAAAAGATGATGTTGAATGTACTTCAGTATTTTAGCATTTGTTTTGCTGATGAGCTATTCTGTATGAAGACACTGTAATTTTATATATATGCTAGAAATGGTAGATAAATTTTGGAAATCACACTCCAATAACCGAATGTTGACAAAACAAAGAAAAAATGAGCTAAATCCAGATTATCTGATTGCGACTGCATTTAATGAAGAGTTGTAGTACAAAACTGTTATGGAGCTATGTGAAGTCGTCTTTGTGTACCAAAACCAGAACTTGGGTAGCAGAATCGTGAAGTGTAATGGAGAAAGGGTATTTGCTTTTCTTCCAACTGGCAGATGTTGGCTTGACTGTAGCAGCAGTCTCGTTTGAGTGATTGAGGCACATGTGAAATTTTAACTACAAAATAGAACTGCATTTTTATTTTTAAGCGTCATACTTCTGTGCAGTAAATGGCCTGCTTTATTTTTTTTAACAGTAAAGGACCTTCCTCTTCCCAGATTTGTTGTGTCAAAGAATGAACAAGAATCAAGACACACAGCCTTGTATTCTTCAGATGCTGATAATCCACCTTCATATTCAGGTGTGATTCCTCCTCCACCTGGCAGGATACAAGTCAAAAAAGGCTCTGTGAGCCATGATGCAGTTCAGCAACGTACATCAAATGATCAACAGGTAAATTAACTTAAAAGATTTAATGGGACTCTGAGGCACTACTTTGCTGCATAGGAGTCAGTTTGATAGGGCTTCTAAGCTTTGTTGCTTTCAATACAGTTTCTTAAAAAAAAGTTCATACTGATGTATATTATACACGAAGACCACATGCTTCTGAAATGTTTGCATGTAGTAGACATTTTTTATGAAGTCTTATAATCTGTCTTTAAAATACTGGTGGTAATGGACAAAGAATTGAGACAGAAAAGAAAATCAATATGTAAGATAATGATAGCAAATATCAAGTTGTAAGCATTATGATATTAATACTTTGTTTATTAGGTAGTTCACATTGGCTTCCTGGTCATTGGAACAGTGGTAGTAAATGCCGTGGAAGACTGGATTTCTAGTCTTCAATGTGCTCTAATACATTTAAATTTTAAAAATGTCACAGTTCCTTTTCTCTGCCTCATAATTTTGTTGTTCATCTCTTTAAGTGTTAAGTAGAGACAATGTGAAAACTTCTGTCTTATTTCTGGTTCTCATAGTTTTTTTATTGTGCTCTAATAATGAGAAACCTGATTTCCTTCTGCTCGCTGGGTATGTGAACAAATGAAAACTGTAAAGGCTTACAACTGTGTGCCTCCTCATAGGTCCTTGTTTTTTGTAGTCTTTACACTCTCTTTCCATGGGGGAGTCTTTTCTGATTGTCGTTTCTACAAGCAAGAACACGGAGCACAAATACTAAATTTTGCTGGTAGTATGTGCATAACTGTTGAATGACGTGTTTTCTTCCCTATGGTATGCTCTTTTCTGGGTTTGTTTTGTAAAGAATCAAGGAACTTGCAAACATCCCTTAATCTCTCGGGGAAGCAAGGAATCGCTCATAAGCGTTTATTAATCTCTCTGGCAATAGTTCAGACTGATCCGATATAAAGAGAAAGCAAATTAGCAGAGGCCGTCCATAATCAGTGTTTGGCTGCCACTTCCTCTTTCTCAAACTGGAGATGGAGACTGTAATGAAAGGAGGGCTGGCAGTAGACCTGAAGATAGCTTCTTGTTGTCTGCTTTTGCGTAGGTGCGTTTGAGAGAGCTCCCAGGCACTTCTTGGAGAAACCAATAATCATAGATCTACTTGATCTGATGATGGGATTTTAATTTGATTAAAGTAGTATTTTGTATGCTTTTTTTTTTTCCCCACGATGTGAACAGCTGTAATTTGATACAGGAATCTGTACTGGTGTAACTTTAAGAAAAAAAAAATCTGGTGTTTGAGGTCTTCAGGTTCTGAATAAAGAAGCCACATATTTACAAAGGTGTTTAAGCATCAAAATTTCATTTCTTAATCTTGGCTGATAGAAGCAACTTGATATCTCTTTCACATAAGTCTGGATGGGATCATTAGAATGCAGAAACTCTGTAAGTCCTTCGAGAGATCTGGCCCAGAAAACGGACTTGGAGCAAGTGTAACAGACAACACAGCATTGAGTCCAGCAGTTTTAAGCTGTATTCATGGTCTAGAACATCAGGGAAGTATTATCTAATTTTGCATCGTATTGTAAAACTGCATTTTCTGTGGCTGATTCTACATTTCTAACTGTACAATCAGTCCATTCAAGCAGCCTTCTTGTCCCAGTCTAATGTTTGGTGATTTGGACACCATGTTAGAAACAAGCTGACAGAGGGGGCTTGAGCTCAGGTTTCTTGCTTAACCACATGAATATTGTCATTTGGTTATTTTCCAGAAGACTGATACAGCTTTTATCCACGTTTTTGTAGAAATTGCTGAATCAGTTGTCTTTACCTGGAGATACCACTCAGATTTATAAAATCTAGAAAGAGCTTCAGACTGAATTCTCATCATATGCCACCTCTTTCAGTGATGAACATGAGAAGTAAATTACAGCATGTCATTTTCCTGGGAATCGTTGTTCTTTCTGGAAGAATGTTACTATCAAAGTTAAGCTTGGATATTTTACTCTTAGAGCTTGTCATGTAGGTGTTAGACACTCCATTAGTGAGTTTGGGATTTTGGTTGGTTTTTTTTCTTCTTCTTAAACTGTTTACTGGCTTTAACATGCCTGGCACTTCAACATACATTGATTTCATAAAATACTCTGAAATATTGTTTGTATGATATTGTAACATATCTTTGTCTTTAAGAACTGGGTTCATTGATGTGAGCTTTCCATATTGGTGAGATGTCATGTGGAGGTTAATATCTTACAATTACAAATATTTATGTAAAATAATTTCACTTAGAGTATTGTCTACTGGAATGTTGTAGCTAAAACTGTTTCTTTATTAATGTATTATTTTGGCAGTTCCCCTCAATGAGCTTCACTTGGAGGCAGGGCATCAGCAAATGGCAATCAGGTATTTCCAGAGAGTAGCTATAGATGAGGTCATCTTTTGAAGTAAGCATGAGCTAAGTTCAGTAACATCCTTCTTCTATCTAGCCATTTTTGCGGTGGCATTCTTAGTTTATAATGCCTAAAGTATAATGTATATAACAATATATGTAAATAGATGTAGATATAGCATTGGCCAGAAGTTTATATCTTTTTAATGCTGTGAGTGTTAATAGAAGATGACTGAAGTCACGCCCAGCTGTTATGGAAGCTGCAGAACTGATTCTAGGAGTCAAGCCAAATAATGAAAAGATGCCTTCACTCACTAGACTGTACATCCTAGTGGAGGTAAAACATTTGGGGGAAGTATTTTTTTTTTTCTGCTAGCATACTTTCTTCTTCCTAAATAACAGAGGCTGAGTTGGGGTTTGGACTAGATGACCCACAGAGGCCCCTTGCAACCCCTACCATTCTGTGAGTAGATTTGCACACTTCTGCTGACAATGTGACATCTATAAGAGCACTTTTGTTGACATACATGTGTTAACCATGGTATAAATACATATCTCTATACCTTGGTAGTAGCAGCTATGCTACTAAGAATGTTAATTTAGGCCAATCTTGAGAATCTAGATTCTGGTGAGTTCTTGTGCTTTTTTAAAAGAAATCCTCCTAGTAGAGTTAGGAGCTTTCATTGTAGATGGAAGCTTTTTTGGCTGCCCCCTCCAAGGAATTAGAGAAACGTACTGAAAATAGTTTCTTAGAAGAAGCAGCAATATTGAGACTAGGAAGTATTTTCTGTCTTCTAAAAGTAGCTTACAAGTGACTACATGTTCTCAATATCAGTCTGTTAGATATTGCCTTGGGATTTTTTTTGTTAAAGCCAAAAAGCAAATACTTTTTCTGATGTCTTTAAGTGCGATCCAGGTGTTGACCAGATGTGCTTTAGGATACTTTCACCTTGGCTTGCCACCTTTTCCATGAAAGGGGGGTAGCTAGTTTCCATAGAATTTGAGGCACTAACAGCTAAAAAACAAGTATGTGGCAAATGCTCATAGGCTGAACTTTGCTATATCCAGGTGCAAATAAAAGGTAAGGCTGAAGATACTCATCTACCTATGTGTACATTAAGCATCATGCTGGCACTCTAGATTATATTGATTCATTGCCACATCAGTGCAGCCTTAGAAGAGGACAGCTTAAATTTGGCACCTGTAGCAGTCAAAATTTGATAATTTCAGCTTCTAACTATGTGAGAACTTGTGTGACTTCCTTTTAATGTTTTGCCAGTAGTCCATTTCTGTTTGCTTCTGTTTTGTTGATTTACCTGGTAATTCCAGGTAAAATACACCTATTATTAAATAAAATGTTTAGGAGCACTGAGCTGGAAAAGACCTTGTGTCATTGAGTCTAACCCTCTATTATATTGAGAAATTGTGTTAGGTAATGAATTTAAAAAAAATAATCAGGGTTCTCTCCTGAAATCGCAACCTTCTATCAGCACTGGCCATGTTGGGGACAACTGTTCCAGAGCCTTAGTAGGAATATAACGGAATATTCGTGGGAAGATGGTGGGAATTCCCACCTAACTTTGCTTAGATCAGGTAATACCTGTTCTTTTAAAAGCTTCGTCCTTAGTATTTGCTGCAGAATACCACCCGTATTTACCAGAAAACCATCATATTCCCCCTTAGCTTTGTTTTACTTGACAAAAAAAATCCATGGTCTCAGTTTCATCTCAAAGTAGTTACCAGTAATCCTCGTAATCCTTCTCTGCCTTTGATCCAATTTGAATTTGTTCTGATTGAAAATATTTTGCTAGATTTTTATTTCTTGTTCCAAGTAAGATCTCAACAGTATTAACGGTATTTTGTAGGGTGCTTCCCCACTGGCTTGATATATCTCGCCTCGTATACCTTAGTGGCAGTGAATAAAGCAAATCTTGTCATATTTGACATACTGTAGTGGTCTGATAGTTGACCTGTGCATCCAGTTTTTGATTTTCGGCTTCTTAATTCTCATTATGCACTTTGGTATTAATTTCCACTGTGCAAGAAACTGCATTTTATATTTTAAAACTTGATAGCTTACTGTTACTTGTGTTCTGAAAGGAATCTGTCTGTCTGATGCCTCCTTATATTTGTTGTCAGAATTCATCAGTGTGCTGTTTAGTGTACATAAACAGTTAGCTAAAGTATCAAATTAGGTCATTCCCCAAATCAGTCATTCAGGAGTACTATTAGAGACTTCCCTTCAATCTCATAGTTCCCATTCTAATACAGTCCAGCTTTGCTCCATCTTACAGCCGCTGTTGCACCTTAAATGCTTGTATTAATCTCCACATTGTTGGAATTATCTTGTGTGGCACCCCACTGAAATATGCTGAGGTTCAGGTTAAATGTAGTGCAGTTCCTTTGTCTAGATAATCACAAAAATAATATCAGCCAACTTAAGTAAAATTTCCCATGCTGTGATTGATCCCTTTTCCATTTGTCTCTGTGTTTTTAATTACTATTTTCTTCAAAGCCTAGTGTAAAACCATTCAAACTGTTGAGGTCAGACTAAGAAGTTTTGTAATTGGCTGAACCACACACCCCTGCCAAAAGCGTGTAGTGCTGCATGTGGAGAAGTTCGCATTGAACCTTGGGCTATTTTGTTCTTCGGTATGAATGCTAGTGGATTACAAAAATGTGGATTCTGCGATGCAGTTACCATCTCCAGCATAATCTTTCTTCATGATGGATCTGTTCCCTGACTCTTATGCAGGCTGTGTGGTATCAGGACCTGGATCACAACACCCTTAGAGCTACCCTTCGGATACCATGTCTGGCTTCATTGTCTCTGGAATTCTCCTTAGGAGGCTTTCTTCTGGCCTGAGGTGTGAGATCCAGGAAAAGGTTTATAATCTCATTTGACTCTTGTATGCTTGCAATGCTCTTTTGAGATTGAAATCCTTCCAGGGTTGCTTTAGGACAGTATTGTGTTGCCTTACGCCAGTTTGTTTGACTTACCTGTACTAAGGTGATTCTTCTAGAGCCCTATATTATATCACATTTTTAATTAACATGCTATTTTTAGTTACTGCTTTTCAGTCCAAAGAAGTCCAAGTTCCGAGTCCTTCATGGTATCTTGATTTTGTAATTCCAGTTTCACAAAAATCACACTTACAGCTTTTTTAATGTGATTTTTTTTAAATTAAGATGGATTAATTTTTGCCTGTTAGCTGTAACCCTATTTTTTGATTAGTTAATGAGAAGAATGTTCTCAGCAGTTTGATTTAACATTAAAATCTTAAACAGTTACTAACTATTGATATCGACATGCTTTTATTTAGATCCATTTTCTGGAATAATGTAAAGAGGAAAAATAAATGTCTTAAGATAATAAAAACCAAGACATTGTCATTACTGCGATTTTTATTGAGGTTTGTTTGGAGAGAGATTTAAAGACTGTTTTAACACTTTCAATGCAATTATATTTAAACATTTAAAACAGTTTGTCGAAATAAGATTTTAATAGTAGCTGATGTAATGAATGATGCATCAACTACAGTATGCAAATGATGAGTAGAATTGTCAAAGTTCCCAAGGAGATGAGTAACTTCTGTCAAAATTGGTAAAATTCAAAATTGCTGAGTTATCAGTAACTCAGATTAGCAGACTATTGTAGTTATTACATGTTAGGATTTTGAAGAGCAATAAAGTTAGATTCTGTGCCCTAATACTCTTAGAAAAATCTGATCCGGGATATTGCAGGCTTTTGAAATTATTTTCTTTTGTTAATAGATTGGACAGATGAAAGTGAACAACCTTATTTCCTCAGCTGCAACATACACTCTCATAAACTCTCAAAACACTCTCAGTTTATGAGAGTGTATGTTGCAGTTGAGGAACAGAGGTGGTTCTAATAAACATGCTGCCTCTGTTTACTAAAGGGGGAAGCTTAAAGCAAAATTGAAGTGAAAGCTTTGTACAACAAACCATGTTTTCTAGGCATGAGTATATGAAAATGACAACTTCTTACCCACTGGACAGGCAGATGCGTGGTTGATGTTAATCTGTATGTAAGGGGTGAATGACCCTGTATGTAATTAAAGTTTCAATAAATCCCTACTCATTGTGTGTTCCCGTGACTACTTTTGAATCTGAGTAATGTTTCTGTAGTCCTGCCTCCTCCCCAGTCTTTTCGGACTTGCATCTTCCTGTTTTACACTTGCAACAGAGCTATTGGTATTTTGGCTAAGCCATTTTCATATATATATACACATATATATATATTTGTATGTATATATGAATGTGTACATATACGTATTTAAAAAATAAATTTAATTTGGCTCTCCTGACTTTCTAGTAAGCTAGATCAATGAATGCCATGAGTGGTGTGTGAGAGTGACTGGGATTGCATAGGGGAAAGATGGTGCCACAGTAATGCTATCTAATTTGGTTTAAACTACTCTGGGAATGTGTGTCTTGTCATGACAGTAAAGCTGAAGGTGTGGTTTGTCCCTCTTCCAGAAGTTTTTTGACATCAGATTTGGTGATGTGTTTTTGCTTTTTGAAAATTTTGGAGTTGGTAAGCTGAAGCTCCGAAACAGTTGTCGGAAATCTGTAAATGTCCAGAATTCTGGTACAACGTTGACTGGAACATTGAGAACAAAGTTGTTATGCTTGTACTTCTGATGGTCTGATTATCGTTATTACATGCTTTACAGAATCGCATGAACCACGTGTGAAGTAAAGGTTTAGAAGAATTGAAGTTGAGGATCATATTTACAATTTCTTCCTATGCCTTGAGCACAAAGCTATGTGTTAGATGAAGGCTTACCGAATAGTGAGAGTTGTCAGGTTCATTGGGACAAGGCTGCTTCGTGAGGACTATATGTCAAGAGTTTTAATGTTCACGTGCAGTTACTAGAAACTGCTTTCCTTTTAGATAGACTATCATACACTTGTCTGCCTCAGGTTTTCTTCTGTGTCTTTCTGGACCATCTGTGTTACCGGAGTAAGAGTGCTGGAGTGAATGAATAGTGTCTGTGAGCAAGCATAGCTTTCCCTAGTTTACTCGTTATATTTTGTCTAAAAATTCAAGCATCCTTCAGGTCTTGTTTGATGAAAGATGGCTTGTATAAAGGCCGCTGGAAGATGAAGCTTTTCATTTATTTCAGTGATGAATCATCATGGTTCTGCTAGCACCTGTTGCACTATGCTAAGTGGACTAACCGTTCAACCTCGGTTCTAGCTTCCAGCGTGCAAGTGCTACTCTGGATATCCTCACTCCTTCCCTTCTTGCCCCGATGTACCTGTAAGGGTAAGAATGTAGTGTCATCTAAAATAAATTCCTTCTCAGATGCTAAGAGGAGGAATCTTCAGGCAAATTTCAGGCAGGCGTGTGACTGCAGCAAAAAAATCTTGAACTGGTAGAGGTACTGTGGAAAAAAAAATTACTTTGAGTGTGCAGTCACCAGGTGTCAGAATCACAGAATGGTGGGGGTTGGAAGGGACCTCTGTGGGTCATCTAGTCCAACCCCACTGCCAAGGCAGGGTCACCTACAGCAGGCTGCACAGGACCTTGTCCAGGCGGGGCTTGAATATCTCCAGAGAAGGAGACTCCACAACCTCCCTGGGCAGCCTGTTCCAGGGCTCCGTC
>Ga0065711_1031640_pt1 | contig 29154 bp, 13 predicted proteins | sample Hoacrofraction12_FD_59098 | JGI IMG/M metagenome (GOLD analysis project Ga0065711, IMG submission 59098) | Hoatzin crop microbial communities from Cojedes, Venezuela - Epithelial fraction 12 v2 (version 2) | ecosystem: Host-associated > Birds > Digestive system > Esophagus > Crop | place... | reverse complement strand
GGGGTCACCTAGGGCAGGCTGCACAGGACCTTGTCCAGGCAGGTCTTGAATATCTCCAGAGAAGGAGACTCCACAACCTCCCTGGGCAGCCTGTTCCAGTGCTCCGTCACCCTCAGAGGGAAGAAGTTCTTCCTCATGTTGAGCTGGAACTTCCTGTGCTTCATTTTGTGCCCGTTGTCCCCTGTCCTGTCGCTGGGCACCACTGAAAAGAGTCTGGCCCCATCCTCTTGACACCCACCCTTGAGGTATTTATAAACATTTAGTAGGTCCCCTCGCAGCCTTCTCTTCTTCAGGCTGAATGAGCCCAGGTCCCTCAGCCTCTCCTTGTAGGAGAGATGTTCCAGTCCCCTCACCATCCTTGTAGCCCTCCGCTGGACTCTCTCCAGTAGCTCCTCATCTTTCTTGAAGTGCTCTTCCCTTGTCCACCAATGCTGTAACTCTGACATAGAAGGCCACCAAATTTGTCAGGCATGATTTACCCTTAGTGAAGTTGTGTTGGCTGTCACCAGTCAGCTCCTTATTTTCCATGTGCCTTAGCATAGTTTCCAGGAGGATCTGCTCCGTGATCTTGCCGGGCACAGAAGTGGGACTGACTGGCCTGTAATTAAGGATTATGTTGTGAAAACACTTATGTAATAGGGGTGGTGTTTCCCCTTTTCCAGTCAGTGGGAGCTGTACCAGACTGCCATGACTTCTCCAATGTGATGGATAGCCACTTAGCAACTTCATCCAACAGTTCCCTCAGACCTGTGGATGCATCTCATCATGTCCCATGGACTTGTGCATCTTCAAGTTCCTTAGCTGGTCTTGAACCTGATCTTCTACAGTGGTCGGTTCTTCCTTCTCCAACTCCCAGCCTTTGCTGTCTGATTTGGGCAGTGTGGCTGGAGCACTTGCTGGTAAAGACTGAGGCAAAAAAGTCATTGTGTACCCCAGCCTTTGCCATACCCTGGGTAACCAGGTGTCCCATGTCCTTCCAGAGAGGGCCCACATTTTCCCTAGTCTTCTTTTTATCACAGACATACCTATAGAAGCTTTTCTTGTTGCCCTTGCCTTCTCTGTTTTCTTCCCAGTTTACCCGTCCTGTCTTCTACTCTCTGTAGGCTTCTTGTTCTGCTTGAGGTTGCCCAGGAGTTCCTTGTTCATCCATGCAGGCCTCCTGACAATATGCCTGACTTCCTCTTTGTTGGGATGCATTGCTTCTGAACTTGGAGGAGGTGATCCTTGAATAATAGCAAACTTTCTTGGTCCTCTCTTCCCTCCAGGGCTTTATTGTATGGTACTCTACCAAGCAGATCCCCAAAGACGCCAGAGTCTGCTCTCCTGAAATCCAGGGTAGTGAGCTTGTTCTGTGCCCTCCTCTCTGCCCTAAGGATCTTGAACTCCATCATTTCATGCTCACTGCAGCCAAGGCTGCCCTTGACTTTCACATTCCCCACCAGCCCCTCTCTGTTGGTGAGAACGAGGTCCAGCACAGCACCTCTCCTTGAGGCCTCCTCTGTCACTTGGAGAAGGAAGTTATCATCAACACAGTCCAGGAACCTGGATTACTTATGCCCTGCTGTGCTGTCTCACCAACAGACAGTGGGGTGGTTGAAGTCCCCCATGAAGACCAGGGCTTGTGAACATGAGGCTGCTCCTGTCTGTCTATAGAGGGCCTCATCCACTTGGTCTTCCTGGTCAGGTGGCCTATAGCAGACCCCCACTACAATGTCACTTGTGGCTGCCCTGCCTGTAATCCTGACCCATAAGCTCTCGATAGGCTCCTTATCCATCCCCAGGTGGAGCTCCGTGCACTCCAGCTGGTCATTGACATAGATGGTGACACGCATCCTTGTCTCCCCTGCCTGTCCTTCCTAAAGAGCCTGAATCCAACAAGAGCCATTCCAACGCTTCAGTCATAGGAGTAATACCACCACGTCTCCATGATGCCAGTAAGATCACAGCCCTACAGGCGTGCACATGTCTGTAACTCCTCTTGTTTATTCCCCATGCTGCATGCATTTGCATAGAGGCATTTAAGCTGGGCCCTTGATGAAGCTGACTTATTGGCTGGAGTGACTGGAATTCCTTTCTGCTGCTCTTAAGGTGCTCTTCTGCTGACCTGTGATCCTTCTCCAGACTCTGGGCATCTACTGCTGGCACTGGCATCGAAGTGGCAGCAGTGGGATGGATTGAGGTTCCCCTAGCCTGGCAACTTTAGTTTAAAGACCTCTTCACCAGCTTGGCAAGTCTATGACTGAAGAGATATTGTAGTCTATCCTTCTGGAGAAAAAAAAGCAGCAAAGTACATCTGTCTTTATGGGACTCGAAACTGATTGGCACTCTTCTATATAAATGTGTTCTGAAAGGCCTATTGATCACTTTCTTTAAACTTACCCAATAGATTTCATCTTGCTGCTTTTGCGGTTACTATAGCTAGCTTTGTGAAGCAAGAAGTGGGTTCTCACATTCTTCTGTTACAAATGCGGAGTTTCAGTAGGCATTATCTCTACTGGTAACTTACATATCCGTAATAATTAAAAATATAGGTGTCTGAAAATGAACGGGCTCTATAGTCTCTGTACCAAACTTTGATTGGTGTTCCTAGTCAATCAATGTACATCTCAAACAATGTTTAAAAAGTGTGGAAAAGTGGATTGAAAGGTTAAGAAGGCAAGTGGGGGTTGTTTGAAGTAGTTGAATGAAAAGCTGCTGGAACTGACTGAAGCAGCATTTTCTTCTCTTTGGGACTGATTTTGTGACTTAATTAGGTAATATGTTATTTAGGTTGATAATTTCTATTATATATTATAATGAGGCAGAAGAATTGTCAGCATCCTGTGAGTCTCATATGCTGTATTGGGTTTGGGTGGCAGGATTTCGGTAGCTGGGTGGCTACAGTAGTGTCTTGCGTGAGAAGCTGCTAGAAGCTTCCCCCACCTCCAACAGAGCCAATGCCAGCTGACTCCAAGACGGACCTGCTGCTGGCCAAGGCTGAGCTTATTGATGGTGGTAGCGCCTCTGTGATAACATATTTAAGAAGGGGAAAAAAAATATTCAAGAGGAGAGAGGAGTGAGAATATGTGAGAAACAACTCTGCAGGCACCAAAGTCAGTGAATAAGGAGGGGGAGGAGATGCTTCAGCTGCTGGAGCAGAGATTCCCCTGCAGCCCATGGAGAAGACCATGGTGAGGCAGGCTGTCCACCTGCAGCCCATGGAGGTCCACGGTGGAGCAGAGATCCACTTGCAGCCTGTGGAGGACCCCACGCCGGAGCAGAGGGATGCACCTGAGGAAGACTGTGACCCTGTGTAAAGCTTGCACTAGAGCAGGCTCCTGGCAGGACCTGTGGAGAGAAGAGCCCACACTGGAGCAGTTCGTGAAGAGCTGCAGCCCATGGGAAGGACTTACGTTGGAGAAGTTTGTGGAGAACTGTCTCCTGTGGGAGGAACTCCACGCTGGAGCAGGGTAAGAGCGTGAGGAGTCCTCCCCATAAGGAGGAAGGAGCAGCAGAGACAATGTGTGACCGCAACCCCTGTTCCCCGTCCCTCTGTGTCGCTGAAGAGAAGGAGGTAGAGAATTTGGAAGTGAAGTCAAGCCCGAGAAGAAGGGAGGGGTGGGGGAAAGGTGCGTTAAGATTTAGGGGTTTTTTTCATTGCCAATCAAAGCAGAGTAGAGTAATAAATTAACTTCCCCGGGTCGAGTCTGTTTGGCCCATGATGGTAACCAGTGAGTGATCTCTCCCTGTCCTTTCACTGTTTTCTCACCCCTGTCCAGGCCAGGAGGGGGAGTGAGAGCAGCTTTGGTGGGCACCTGGCATCCAGCCAGGGTCAATCTACCACATATGCCTTTTTCCTTGAAAGCTTTTCTAATTTATATATTTGCTCCTTATTTCAGTTCTAGAATATTTTACTGCCTCTTTGAGTCTTAATTGCATTTCTTTCTTTATAAAATAACAAAATTTTAAATTGCTGGTAAAGAGAAAATGCATACATTGAAAAGAAAACTAAAATGGTGAGAGTTTGAGTGGGATTTTGTTTTGTACTGTGTCTTGTTGTGCTGAATTATCTATTTTTTTCTTCAGATATTTAGTTTATTATTGTGCATAGCATCTATTCAGTCATATGGTACTTCTGCTGAAAATTTGACAAAGCAGTTAAACAGAAGAGTGGGTAAAACTGCAAATTATTTGAATGGATAGACTTGGGTCTAATGCTTCTTTAGCTGTCATCTGCTTGTTTTGTTCTGCTTAATTTAGCTGCTTTTCAGCTCATAAACTTCAATGTCAACCCAAAGTCGAGCTCAAGGAGGATTCACATAATACAAGCAGGCCTGATTAGCCCGAGAACTGTGAGCAAATCTGGTATCCATGCAGTCTGCACAACTGTGGTGAAGATGTACATATTTATTTTTTGTTTTCTGCATTTGAGCTCAAAGTCCTAATCTATAGCAAGAAATTAAGAAGGAGGTTGCTGACATTCAATTTTAAGATCTTAAATAAGGCGTCTGTCTGAAAGGCAGGTAGTGTAGAGTAGCTTGCGGTTTATAGTAGTTTGACTCATCAGTAGTGATCACAACTAAAAAAGATGTTTTGTTTCATTATTGTGGAGTATTTTATAATGGATTTTCCCAACAGGGTTTTAAGAAAAATGTATCTGTTCATTCAAGACTACTCCTGTTCATTGCTAACTGGTGGGATATTTATTGAACTCGGCTTATTCCTGGAAGATAGATCATAAAACCTTTAACTTTGAATTTACATCTCAGTTGTTGAGTTCTGATCTCTCTATATCATATGGAAATGAACTCTAAACCCTAGTAGAAATCTGCAGTGATGCTCTTTCCTCATGCTGTTTTCTGTTTCTTCAGTCTGCGTTACACAGAATTCTTCCTCAATCTATTTTTCTTTCCTCCCTTTGACTGTGTCACATCAAAGCATGTCAGTGCCATCTTGCTATCCCCCACTAAAGCACTTTCGTTACTAATTATTGTGTCTAAATTGCTTGTTGCTCACCAACATCTGGTGCTCAATTTCTCACCGTATTATACAGTGTAGAATACTCTATCCTATGCTTGATTTTTTTTTTTCTTTCTATAAAATGTGTACTGGCTACTAAAAACTGCAGGTGTTTTGATATTTCAGATACAAGCAACATATCTCCATAAACACTCTTAGAATCTGTTTCACTTTTGCAAACACCATTTTAAAATTTCTCTCACGCAAGGTGAAAGAGACAGTGCTGATGGCTGCAGTTGTGATAGTCATTAATATAACCAGAATAATACACATAAATTCTAAGACAAACATATTTTTTATTTTGTAGTTTGATAGGAAGCGTGGAAAGGGAAGGGTAGAAGGGATGCAAGAAAAGGGTATTTCTCTGGAATTCCTGTATCTTATGTCTTGGATGAATGGTATAACCACAGTTTGAATAGGGAAGATGTGTAGAACTGTGATGACACTTGTAGTAGCAGGACTTTTAGGTGACAAAGTCTTCCTTTCTCAGAACCTGCTCTGCTGACCCTGATGGGAATTGAGCATGGAGTTTCCCTTGCATGTTCCCTGTAAGGAGGGGTCACTGACAGCAGCGTCCAGAGACTCACCAGCACGGGCAGCTGTGGCTCAGAGAGACACTAGTCTAGTGTTAACACGCCACTTGTAGGGCTATTTCCATGGAGGTTTTGATGCTGTTGGAAGGGTGCTGGTGTGCTGAAAAGCTTGGCTGAGTATTGCTGTTTCTGGTAATTGCTCTAGAAGGATTGTATAGAATAGGAATAGCATTTTTCTTTGTATCTTGTAGTTTAACCAATAGTAACGTCAAGCGGTTTGAAAAAAATCTACAATGCCAGGATTTTTACAAATTTGGGAGAGTTTGTTTGGAAAGGACAGAGAAACCCTTGCTTCTTGATCATTAAGAGCATTAGTGGATTTGATATAATTTAAAGTTTGTAGTAGTGCAGGTTGGCCAAGTATGATGACAGAAGATTACATCTCTATGTTCCAGCAATGACTGTTCTGCACAGTTAATTCAATCATGAAAGAAAAAGAAATATTTTAGATTTTTTCATCTTGAAATATTTTCAGATTATAGCACTCTTTCATCCCTCTTCAAAGAATTTAGCAACCTCTAAATAAAACACATTGACATTTTAAAGTCTAAATACTTTGTTGCTTAAAACAACCTAGTAGTTTATACTCTTGCCAGAATATTCTATAACTCTTCCAGTGCAATAAACCCCTTATTGGAAGTTATGTAGGTGAAGCCAGACTGTTTCCTCTAGAATGAAATCACAGAAGCAAACACTAGGAAGCATTTACAATTGGTAAACCTTTTCCACCACCTCCCCAAGACCATCACTCATCCCCGACCTCTTAGTCACAATTATCAAGGAAAATCTATTAAAAAGCTTTAGAAATGTTCCTAGGCTAGCTTCTACATATCCTGGGAGCTAATACTTAGTCCTTTAGTAGTTACTAAAGAATCGTGAACTCCACAGAAGGAGCAGAAAGGAAGTGATTTTAAATAAAGCTCTGTTCCATGGGTTTCAATAACAGGAGAAAGGAAAAGTTAGCTTTGCTGTTGCCTGTCCTATAGCCATTCACTGAGAAAATCCGTTAGATCACCTAATGGATAAGCAGAATTAGGTTAAAGGAAAGGTTGGGTTCCTCTGCCAGCGAAGCTAGTTTCCTTTCCCCGCTGAGAGTTCTCACACTCTCTGTTGTGCCGTTTCAAGCATTGCTATTACCAGAAACTAACCCAGATTTGTCTAAACGATCCAGTTTAAAAAGAAAGCACAAAATGGTTTTTAAGTGATTGACGTTTAGAGTGTAGAATGTCACCAAGCAGTTTTGGGCCGGTGCGTGGCCGCATAAACAGACTGTGAAGGAACTGCAGCATTTGTGGGGAGAAAGAAATGAGCAGATGCACAGTGGCTGGTGCTAAACTGTCAGCAGCCTGTGCTTGCTGGGCACGTTGGTGACGCTGGGCTGGGACCACAGAAGTGCACGGGTGGCTGACGGCCTGGGTGCCCTCGCCCAGACTCCCTGCTGATCTGAAACCAGCATTACTGCCTAACTGCATTCTTTGTTTTGAAATCCAGTGGCACTGTTCAGGACCAACGATGAGAACAACAGTGGACCCTTTTTTTGTTGGAGTGGTGGTTTTCAAAATTGAGTCTCTAATAGCTTCGAATCAACTTGCAGTAATGGCTTTTTGATATAGGAGCCCCTTCCCAGCCCAGGGTGGGTGGCAGCCATTGCCCCAGGCCTTGGTGGCTTGCAGGGTCAGTGACACTAGGGCCTGCATCACCCCAAAGCCCGAATGGTGACTGTGTGCACAAGACTTAGGAAAATATTTGGATGCAGAAATAAAGGGGATGAGAAAGAAAAACCCCCGGATGGGAGGTCTGAATGTGAGGTTGTGCCCTTGTACCCCAGGATGTGGTGGAAAAAGTGCAGAAACTGGAGTAAGAGAAAGACTACCTGGGAAATGACGAAATTGCTCTCAGCTGGGTGTCAAGGCTCTGGTGACCTCTGCTTTTCCTCCTCAAGATGGTGGGGACTTGTTCCCTCTGTGGGGACGAGGAACCCCCAGACAGTTACTAAAGCAGAACAGGAGGAGGAGGGCAGATGGATCCCCCCCAAGGGCTATGGACAGGGTGATAAGGCCTTCTGAGGCATCTTCCCCACACACACCTACCCACCACATTGGAAGGATGTGGTCTGAGAAGGGTACGCAAATGGCGAACAGGTTGATGTGACGTAGGGGCTGGCAGAGTCAGAGGGGTGGTGCTGGATGTGCTCCAGCTGCAGTGCAAACTGGAAATAAAATGGCACTGGATTGTGGATCATGATGTGTGGAGAAAGATAAGATGATGTAGAGCGACACAAGTGGAAATGGGGTAAACCCATCTGGACAGCTCACCCAATGCAGCAAAAACCTGTGTTAGTTTGTCAGGTGAGTGAATTGCCAACATGTGCCAATCATGTCAGTAATGATACCTAATCTGGTCCGCAGGTTCATGGGATAGAGTTTGTGGTAGCTAGAAGTTCAGACTGTCATGATGTTAACTCCTGTAATCTGAGCATCTATACACGTAAATTGTTAATTGCTGTTATCTGGCTCCGGGAAACAGGGCAGAGTTTAATAAATGTATCTTAAGATTGTGATGATGTCAAAAGTAGAGTTTATAAAGGATATATGTTCAATGTATTGGGTGTAAATGACAAGAGTAAGTGGCAAGGCACTTGCACTGGTGACCCATGCAGGAGGAGGCAGTGCACTGACCTGTACCAGTCCCAGCTGTCTCTGAAGCTGTCGTAAATACCCCATCACCTACCAAAACTTTTTCCAGTCAGGGAGTCTGCAGTGCACCTGCTCAGACATGCTGAAGATGACACGGCAGCTATTAGTGGCAGGGGGCATGTGGTGAGACTCCTAGTGAGACATGCTGAGTAGACTCCCTGGAAGATGCTCTTGGAGACACGTAAGGGAGAGATTTCGGGCTTATATGGGAGGCTCCTGGGGTACACAAGGGAGAACCCAAAAGTTTCAAGAACAGAGAAACTGAAGGAGGTATTCAGGGGACCCAGCAGTCCTACCCTGGTCTGCACAATGCAAGCATAGCCAGGCCCTCTATGCTGACCCACTTGCCTTTCCTCCCAGACTGTGCTCTCTCTCCTGTGGAATAGAGAGGTCATGTAATTTATAAAACATCATGTATATCTGTGATTAGAGTGTTGTTTTTTGTTGGTTTTTTTTGTTGGACTCTATTTAGTCTCCACACTGTCAGTGTGGTCTTAAACAATGACAGTGCATGTTTGAATAAGAGATAGTAATAATTTCTCAGCGTAGTTTAGGACACTTCTGTCATAAGCTGTTTGACAAGAAAGTATTGAAAGCCTTCAGACTAAGCAGTTGGTCAACATTAGACACCTCCTGTGATAAATGGTAGCTTGTTAAACTGTTCTGGATACCTTTATGCAGACAGAGACGCTGCATAATGGAGAGGGACAGAGATGAGCAGAACTGAACATTGCCAGCAGCAGGGCAGTCATAGGTGGACAGGATTTCATAGCATCAATGGAGTTAGTTTAAATGGAGGGGTAACGACAATGTGAATTAGAAGAAAAATGTTGAAGTAGCTTTCCTAACAGACCTCAACGGACCTGAAGGAAGACAGATTGCAGTGGTGGATTTCAAATTATCTGTAAGCATTTGTGTCTTGAAGACATACTCAGCTGGCTGTTTATATATTAATTTTTGCTGTGTTGCTCATGAGAAACTAAATTCAAAGTTTTAGTAGGATTTCAAGCAAGTTGTTGCAAAATCATAAATATGTTAGCACTTAATAATTTGTTGATTTTTTTTTTCCAGTCCCACTCACCCTAAAATGTAGATTCAAGCACAGTGAGCCCCGATGGTTTATGTCTGCAGCTCTAAATTAATGGGTACTTTGTTTTATTTTTTTCATGAGACGAACTCTGGTAAAAAGTGAAAAATTTTGTAGTCTTGGTTGAGGTCCCAGTAATCCACACAAGTGTTGAAAAGCTTATGGGAACAAAGTTTCAGTTGTCCCAGGAATCCATATATTACATAGTGCAAGCAGCTGAGAAAACTTGTGGTTGTTCTGTTGCTGTCATCATTACAGTTACTTTGCTTAAAATAATGTATGTTATTTAAAGGACAGATTGTTTGCAAATTTTCAGATTTCCTAGTTTTTATACATTCTATAAACAGAAGGAGCCACTACTTCTTCAGATGTTCTTTGAGCTTCAAGACACTTTATACTGCTGACAAACTCATGGTACATTGGTCATTGTTGGCTGGCTATTGAAAAAGGAAGTGGAAGACAAAATGATAACAAACCATTTGTGTAGTATCATTAGACAAAAAAATCAGTGTAGACTGAGGAGCATAAAAATTACTTTTGAGTTTATACTTTGAAAAACATTGTATATGCATGCCCATTTGTACAAGTGGTGTTACATGCGCACTGGACAAAGCTTGAAAGATAAGAACTTGAATCATACGAAGATGTATATAAACATGGACTTTGGATTTTTTTTTGTTGCAAGATTTGGCTTTTGACTTTACTTGACTAAAAAGATTCAGTTTATAGTAATCCAAGAAGAGGAAATGACAAGGCTGTGGTAGAAGATGCTGTCAAATCTCTTGGATCGTATTAATACTAAGGACCATTTTATAACCAAATAGTCAACTTGTTGGTTGTATGTAGTTCTTTCGTCTGTAAATTGCAAAATGTATTATTTGAATAATGCCATGAATTCATCTAAAACAATTTCTTTTTTGTGTTCTAGGTAAGAGAATATGAGGTTTCTGACTATAATCAGACTACATCAAGGTAACATATTTCAGGTATCTGAAGCCAATGGTGGGGCTATGATTGTGTGTATGTGGGCAGCAGATTGTCTTGCAGATGAAAAATGTATGAATCAGAAATAGATTGGATTTCCAAAGGAAAGGTAAGCATATTGAGCAAATCTTTAGCAAACCTTGGAAATCTAATAGAATGAATGAAGTCCTGTGCTACAGTCTCATTATGTTTGTTCTGCTTTTCTTCTGTGAAAACTATTTAATTCATATTGTTACCGTACTTGGATGTATTTTGTATGTCTGCATGTTTGCAAAGACTAAAACAACGATATAGTCACTTTGTTAAGCACCCAGTCAACCCCATACTTTTTTACTATTTGCAAAATATTTTATTTCTCTTTTTTTTACTTTATTTCTTAAGTCACTTCACAATGTTAAAGGTTAAAGTAGAAATATTCTAAAATACCAGTTTGACAGAAGGATACATCATACTCTCTTCTGCTTGTAGATAGTATTGGTAGGCCAACTTATTGCTAATAATTGAGACTGGCACAGCTTGCAATGCTGTGTAGGCTAATGTGCTCAAACATACAAAATACTTGTATCCTAACAGCCTTGGTGTGAGTCAAGATTTATGGATATGACTGCTGTAAGGGTCTTGTATTTTGAATAGACAATTGAACCTCATTTAGCAAACTGGTTATTGAAGCAAAATATGATGGATTCCTTGTGGTTAAGCAGTCAGCAGTATTTTCAGCCAAGACTCAGTACCAGAATGTCTGTCACCTACAGCTTTCTATGATTTTACTGAAAAAATTAACTAATATTTACATCTGTTTTTCCACTCACAAATAATCTGCAGTTTTGTAGTGCTTGATATGGCAGTTTTCCAGCAGGAGTAGTGTACAGCTTCTTGAAAAAAATGGAACATTTATAGAAGTCTTTCTTGCATTGATTGCATCCTATCTTTAGAATACAACTTTAAAAAGAATGGTAGTGCTGGTGTATCATTGATAAAGTTGTATTCACCTTTCAGCAACTGAGATTTCCTTTTTGTTACCAGTATCTGGACTGTTGGATACTGGGATACATAAAATCCTACAGCTACACAAAGGCAAATAAACAGTATAAATCCTTTACTGCTAGACAGAATGCTGTGATGAATCTAAATGCCTTTCTAAAGGTAGAGTTTGGTGAGATGTCCACAGAATTCAAGATTATTTCGCTAACGTAAAAATCACCCAGAGTTCTTTCATGTGTAGGATTGAGGTGAGTGTCTTTCCTTGTCCAGCTGCTTCTTGAATGCCTTGTCACTGCCATTAGATCAACATAAGATTGATAGTCATTTGATACAGCAACATCTGTTGTTCTGTGATGTACTTCCAGCAGATGCTCTTACTTTAAATGTATTATGCTATTTGTTTTAATCTTGGAGAATGTTACCTGTAGCAGATGAATGGTAGCAAAGTTGCAGTGCAGGTTTTGAAACCGTGAATTGTGTATCTCTGGTCAAATTGATATCTGCAAATTGTGCAGAACATCATTAAGTTTAACAAGGATGGCAGTTGGAACACTTTCTGATTGATTCCACAAATTGGCGTACAGGATTCTTCTGACTGTAAGGCAATTTGTGCTTTTTCTTATTTTCTTTTTTTTTCCATTCTCTCCCTTCCATCTTTCTCTGCCCCCAGTAGTCATCGTTTTTGATTCCTGGTGAATTAATAAAACTGCATGGACAAGTATCTTGTCAGAACTAGAAGACTGTTCCTAAAGTTTGTCGCTGTGTTTTTTGCCTATCACACCATATGAAAACTTGTAATGAAAAAAATTTTCAGCAGTGAAATCCGTAACTTAATTGTCTTTGCATGTATAGCATGCTGGCAAATGTCCCATACAAAGATAATTTTAAGACAATCAGTGTTTCCTGCTTCATATAAGTGCATGATAGTATTTAAGATAAATGAAAAGGCGATATCATCAATTATAACTGTAGTCAAAGGAAAGTTGTCATGGTAAAAAAAAAAGAAAAAATGCTCATTTTCTACTAGGAATATTAAAATGAGAATATCATACAATGCAATGCTCTTAAATACATTTTCACAGCAGGCATTCCGTATTTCTTGGTATTAAGGAGTCCCCTTGTAAGTACCGTTTCCTTCTTTGGAGGAGTGTCATGCTATTACTTAACTTGTATGCAAATCCAAATTTCTGTTACAAAGCTACAGCAATCAAGAGAATCTCGTATAATGACATCTGCTGAATGCTGTTAAAATTCTTCATATAAACAGAAAAAAAATGTGGGTATCTGTAGATGTTTACTTACATATTTCTGGCTATTTAACCAGTGTTCAATCTGAAGTTACTTTTCTCTGTAAAATTTTGAATAACTGATATGACTCTTAGCATTAATAACTCTGCACATTTATGTTGTACCCAAAGCAAGCACAGGAAGTTATATAAGGCAATGTAGCAGTTCCTTCTCCTGCCTCTATCTTCACCCTGAAATCTCAAGTCAGTATGTTTGCAATACCTATTTTGAGACTTTGAACTTTCTTCTTGGTCTGTGGAGAAGCAGAAAATTCAAGAATTTCTTTGACTGTGGGAGAGCTCAGTCCAGGCTTCATGTGGGTATTTCTGTGCCACACATCAACTTTGTTTCTCTGTCAAGTACCTATGCAATTTAAGTAATAAGGTCTAGCTTTTTGGGCTAAATAGTGGTCTACCATGCCTATAGTGAAAGAGACATTATCAGAGTTCTTAAGAGACAGGTTTCTTTGGGTCTTTTAAGATTAATAGAGGTTTCTGAGCATTTTGAAATAGCTAATCGTAAATATATTAATGCAGAATAGCATTATATAAATTTACAGAATGCTTAACCAGAACTACTCTGCATAATTTCCGACAAAGGCTATTATAATCCATTAGCCATTATTTCCAAGGCAATTTTCAGTCAGTTTTAAGTTGTGACAACAGTGTATGCTGTAAATTATTATATAAATTGTAGAGTTTTTTGGTGTTTCATATCATTTTCACATACAACTACAACATTATAAGCAGCCTTTTTATACATGAGGTTACATTAGGGCAAATTGAATTTTTGTCTCTTTACCTATTGTGAGTGGCGGTATGGTCTCTTTGTGATAAAAATGGGTAGGAATAAAGGATAATCCTTCTTTTTACCTCAGCATCCCTCGTCTGGGAAAAGGTAATTGAACAGCAGACTTGACTTTACCAGTAAAATAAAATGCCTTTTGTCCCTGAGCTTTCTTGCCAGTGCAGGATTAAATTAAATTTGGGACTATAAGTAGATTTATCAGGTTAAAAGCATACTGACTTTTTCTCCCCTGTAAAATGTCTAATTCCGTGAATGCAGGGGGAGTTGTGCAGAAACACTAATAGAAAATAAAGTTGTTAAAGCATGCATTTGTATTAAATATGCATGTGGAATCAAATCAGATTATGTAGAAAAAAATGTATATGTTGAAACCTGTGCTGTATTTTTCAAAATTTAACATTCTTGTGTAATAGTTTGCATGCATGTTTCTTAAATTGATCTCTAAATTCAAGACTTTCCTACAATAGATGAACAATTAAAAAGGGAGTAACAAAGTCTCAAATTGCCTATGATATCATGTACAATGAAAAAAAATAATTATATCCTTCAAAAGTATATTTAATATTTATTATGTGGCTTTAATAAGTAATTACTCCTTCACCTGTTTATTATATGATCTTCTGCAGTTCTTAAGTAAATAATATTATAAGGATATGAAAGTGAAAATGTATTTTTCACAGAATTTTTATGTTGTACAGTTACTTATACTGTGGCTTTATATGCTGTGACGGGCAGCAATCTGAAGTGATTTGCCTGCTCCTTAGGTTGCTGGCAAACTCAACACCTTTCTTCAGAAGTCCTCCAAAAGCAATGTCACTTTGCATTGTCCTTGACACAAGACACATTACGATCTCATATTTTAGTTTATGACAAATCATAAAATCTTAATGCATGTACACATAAATCAATAGCAAGCTGAAGCAAAGTTTGTTTCTATAGTAATCGAATTATCCAGTAGAAAAGATAACCAAATTACTATTGTGATAATAATTCAAAAGTATATTATTTTGCAAATCATACAATTTTAGTAGAAATAAAGCTAGAAAGCTAAAGCAAAACTGTTTTCATATTAATCAAACTCCAATTATTTTTTAACTAGATTATTTAACAAGAAACCTTCAAAATTAAGCTGTTATCAACGCATTAAAAAGTAAATGCAGATATGTTGCTTTCCAGGTCATAGGATTTCAAATCAAAAAGCAAGTTCTGGTGGAACACTGTCAACTAACTTTTCCTCATCTGAGTCATTCAACTTTTCATCAGTGCTCTTTTTGTTCCCCTTGATTTCACTATTCAAAAAATCCATTGCTGTCACCCAGTCATAAAAGATACAATTTTTTTTTCTATTTATTTTTTTTTACATACTTCATTTGACATAGTTGAATGTAAAAAGAACAGCACTATAGTGTGTTCTAGTGCTCTTGCTATGTTGAACAGCAAGTCATTAATATGGTCCAGCATAGGTGACACTGTTAATGAAGACTCCAATCTCAGATGAAGCTTTCTACCTAAACACGTAATGTGGGTACACGTGAGGTGGTTGCTAGCCCATGTTAAAGTCTGTGCCTGCACATGTTGCTGTAGGTTAAAGATCATTTGAGAAGGCATAATCCCATTAACACCACAGGTTCATTTCCCTTAAAGTCAGCTGTGTTGACTCCCTCCATGTAAGTCAATAATAGAACTTACTTAGTCCCATGGGTATTTGTTCCATTCTAAAAATCATGATACCCAAGTTCCCTTATGCTAGTAATGAGAAATTATTTCTGTAGGATGCTTTATATTACTCTATAAAAGTGCATTTGAAGTAGTGGAAGAAAAAGTCTAGATATGTTTTGTCCACTTATAAATTTATTAAAAACCAAAACGTCTTGTGTGGGCACTGACATTTATTGTCTCCTTCTGACCTATCACTAAGTCATCACCAGATGCCTAACACTGAATAGAAGTACAGATGTCAGAACTTCTGTAGGAACCCAGAAATAAATATTTCCTATGTGTCTGTAGGTTGAAAAAAGACTCTTTGGTTAAACTAATATTTTGTTATTTTCTTTTTTGTACTTATTTAAAAGTAAGGGTAAGTCTCTGTAAGATGAGGCAGTCTGGCATAGAGCTGCCACATTTTAAGTTAAATATTCAATAATTTAAGTTTACATTTTTACAGTAGACTTCTTGAATCACTAAAAACAATGAGTTAGAGTTCTTAGAGAGGCCGTACATTCTGTTCCAGGTTTGTCCACATTTAGTTTTTATAGCCATGTAGTAAAACCTCACGAATAGTCATTGGCTAATCGTCTGTACACAAGTTATCTATATTTTATCTTTTGATGTAACTCTACAACCTTAATGTGTATCTCCTGTTCTAGAGACAGCTCATAAAATTTTCTTTCTTCCTTTTTACTTCTGTGGCCTTTGCTGTTCTTGCACGAGTCCAGCAGATGTTTGCCCATTGCACTCTTAAATCTGTCTTCTTCTGTCATTTTAATTTTGTTCATATTCAATTTAGTAATAACAGGTAGAAGCAAACTGTCAGAGGCTGAAAGCTGTTCAGAGTAAATACAATTGCATATTCTGTGATATTCAGAAAGAGTTGGAAGAGGGTTAATATATAACCCTGTAAGCCGAGGTGCTTCTCTCTATTATTACCTTGCCTTATCTGGATATTTAGTTATTTTTAACACTATTTTTGCAAATTGGCTTTATGGATGAATAAAAAAGCCTGTGCCAGAAACAAAATGATTTGTTACCTCCTGAGTGAAATATTAGATCCACATTTGTCCCCAAGTGTAAAGTCTCTGTTTTGCCCCACATCTTTTCATTCTCTTACTTTTAAGCATGTTTGCACAGGCACATACGAAATCCAAATAGCAATAATCTGAGTAAAGAAAGTATACCAAAATACCACAGGTGCTCTATTTAGATAGAATATGCATCTAAATGCATTTAGATGTAATATACACTTTGGCAATGTGCCATGACTTTCAGACTTAACTATAGGAAGAATCAGCAATGAAAAATAACCAAAGTTGGAGAATGCAAAGAAATACATATTGTCTTTTTGGGCATGATGAATTTGGAAGGGCATTTCAGTATAAAATGAAATTTTATTTGAAATGCAGAATGCTGCAAAACAGCATGTTCTTTTAACCGTTAATGTTACTAATACAGGCTCTTTGTGGTATCTTCTCTCCTCTGTACTTGATTCAATGGTGATCAGTTTATACACATAGATACAGGGTGATCTACTTGGGAATCTCCTACCCAACCTACTGGTCACCTATCACACCTTACCTTGCACTTCCATTCTCAACAATCACATAATTTCTCATTAGAAGCTAAGGGTGATGCCAGATCCACAAACACATTAGGAGAGTAGCTCTGCAGCCACACTTGCCCCTGTGCCAAACTGATTTGTAAACTAGTGACTCTGAGACCCCAATCTCCCAAGAGTGTTCAACTCCCCATGGCATAGACTACTCACTGCTTTTCCTCAAAGACTGTTTTGTATCTTTTTTTTTTCCTCCTTGGCTTCCTAGGTGTAGAAAATGAACCTCTGCTAAAGCCTGGGAGGATTTGCTAAATCTGCAGCTGTCTTAAAAGAGGGAGTAAGCCTTTGGGAACAGTAGGAGGCCTGACTATTCGAAAGAATGATACATGACAGTATGATAATTTGCTCTGTCGTACACACTTACACTAATGTATGTAAGTATCATGTGTTACACACTCTTAATTGCACAATGAGCTGCTGTCTCAGGGTGCTGTTTAAGGTGTTAATAATCCTTTTCGTTTAAAAGCTTTGGAGAGGAAAAAAAATCATAGTTTAAGTAGTACATTTAATTAAATGACAATTTTTTTACCTTTGCAGGGCCTCTTAATTTAATATAAAAAAAAGTGCGTATCATAAACATTGCAGAAGGCCAAAATCCTGTTTAGTGTTAGTTGGCACAGCTTAAGTGAAGCTAGAGAATGAGTGGCAGCACCAAGTATGGCCAAACCATTCTAACGGAGTAAGTTGGTTTCAAGTGATCTGCATAAAGAATGAATACATTGCTTGTCTTAGGATACACTCAGCATTGCTGATGTTTTAAACTTTTCATTTAAAATTAAGTTGGGTATTATGAACTTCAGGTCACTGATCAGTAGACAAGAATACAGGTCCCTAATTCATTGCCCTGAAAATGAAATATACACAGGAATCTTCTGATATTCCTTTATTGTATTTTATTCAATAAACAGTGAGAGAGATGGTTACATGCTGTGAATCTATAAAGCTGCAGTGTTCACTGAGAAGCTATCTGCATCTTGTAGTGTTTCTCAGTTGAGATTATTGCCTATAATTTGTGATTTATTAATATAGTGGATAACTACAAGATAAACATATATTAAGATGAAAACTGGGCTATAATTTCTGAAGAAATTGTAAAGGATGTAGATCGTTCTTTTTTGCAGGTATGCAGTTCTGAAGAAATGGACTCAGAGATCCTAACATACTGGGACTTGCCACTGAGTACCTGGTGGCTAAGTGCCTGTGATCAATCGTCTTACACTTGTAGCAACAAGCTTTGATTCAATCAGAGGTTTCACTGGAGTAATTTTTTCATTATTCAATTTAGTGAAGACTTGAAGAGTTGGCTGGTAATATGGGTGTTCTAGTAAATACCTTTGGCTTTAACAGAGGTCAACTGTCTTGTCATTCTGGTTTCCTCGCTTGTTTGTTGCTGATACTTTGCACCTGTGACCTAAGGAACACTTTTCCATTTCTGGAAATACTGAAGAAATAATTACTCTTACACAGAGCATTTATTGCATTGCACGTCCTGGCTTTGGCAGTAGAACTTCTGTGGTTTACAAAGAAAAGTTTTATACTTTGCTCCTTTTACTGCCGGTTTCTTTCTTTGGTTACAAAGTGTGCATGTGCAGAAGTGCACAGACATTTGCTCATCTGTGGTTTTTTGGTCAGACTCTCTCTGCTCCTGTGACAAATACTGACCTAAACCTGAAGAAGTGGCATTCTACAAGAAGCTGGATACTCTGTTGTGCGCTGAGGTGTGTCTGTAAATCCAACTGCTCTTTTTTTTTAGAAAACTGAATACTTTGGGGTTTTTTACAACATTCAGCTCATCCATCAAGTAATTCATTTCTGTGTTAAGGCTGGCACCAGGTGTTAATGATAAAAGGAAACTGAAAGTGGGAATCAAAGAAACATAGGTGCATGTAGCTTAAGCAGCAACTTTGTTCTCTGGAAAAATGATGCGACTTTGTAACAGCAGATTTAGCATGTCTGTTCAGTAAAACAAAGTGACTCCTGTAGTGAAAAGTCCTCTAATGGGAATGAATGTTGTTTGTTCCTGAGTGCTCTTTGTTTTTCATTGCCACTCTAAATTACTTATTGAAGTATCCAGAATAGGTGGTACTTATGAGCACCCTCTGTGTGCATGTCTGTTACTGTGGTGAAGGAGGGGAAGAAGGAAACATGAGCTTGCTTCATAAAGATGTTTACTTCATTTTCTCAGTGAGGTTTTTCTGCTGAAGAAAGTGTTGGTGGGTGAGCTGTTCAGACGTTGACAGGTTATATATCCCCTCAGCTCCCATTTAATTAATGGAAAAGAACTCTTAACATTTTGGTTTGTGAATCTTCACAAGAAGAGGCGACAGAAGCTGAGCCTATTATCCACCTTATCCTGTCTGTAATGTTTTATCTCGTCTGCCTATCAAGTGCAGATTCAGTGCCTCATCATTCCCCTTGCTGCAGGCTACTGACCCGCAGGGTCTGCTTCAGTCCGGATATAGGTCAATCAGTCATGGGATGGATTGCTGACTACACTGCAGGAGGTTAAAATGTTTCCCAGGGTTCATGGGTAGGATGAGAGAAAGGAGACAAGGGAAGTCTAAGGTAACATATACATTAGTGCAGAATTTCACTCAAAGGAATATTTTAATTTAAATACCTCTATTAAGAGTTTAATAGAGTTGTAGCTTCTATCCCTGCTGTGCTGACATGTAACTATTTGTCTCCTGCTGTCATTACTGTTTACACTCACTTCTTTCCACCAAATGTCTTTTTCGTTAGGATTAATAGAGATACACTTGAGTTGCTGCATATCTCTTGTAGGAATTAAAATCATAATAGGAAATATTTTTTGCTTGCAGAAGCAAGTGTGTGGAATAGTGATGCTTAAAAATGAAAGAGAAATTTGAAGCCTTCAAGCACAACTCTGAGAGCAAGCAGTAAGTAAAATAGTGAGTACTCGCAGGAGCAGGATGGAGGTACTAAAGACACAGGCAAAAAATAAGCATTCCTCATACCTCCTTGAAGATACAGCCAGTCATTCCTCACTGAAAAGAAACCTGAATTGAAATTGAGCTTCACTGTAGAAGAGAGAACTGAAGTAATAGGCACTGCAGAAAATGCAGCTTGGAGGCAATAGTGAGATTGTATGAAAATGTAGAGTGAGGTGTTGACAAAATGCATATAAATTCTACAAAAAGAAGTAGCAAAGACCTAGTAAGGAAGCCTGGCAAAGTGTCACAAAAGCACTTTCAATATTGCTGTAAGGAGGTTAAAAGAATTCTTCAAATTAACATTTTGCAATAGGTTCATGCTTTCTCAAGACTAAATCTAAGATTCCTATCATATTCAAAAAAGAGTTTTTCCTGTACTCCTTGTGAATAGCAATGGGGAAGGAGAGCAGAATAAACCTCCCATCATCCAGGAAGAAGCAGTTAACGACCTGCTATGCCACCTGGATGCTGACAAGTCTGTGGGGCCAGATGGGATTCACCTAAGAGAGCTAAGGGAACTGGCAGAGCAGCTGGCCAAGACACTCTCCATCATCTATCAGCAGTCCTGGCTAACAGGGGAGGTCCCAGGTGACTGGAGGATAGCCAGTGTAACACCCATCTACAAGAAGGGCTGGAAGAAGGATCCTGGGAACTACAGGCCTGTCAGCCTGACCTCGGTGCCAGACAAGATTATGGAGCATTTCAAGCTGGGTGCACCCACCGGGCATGTGAAGGGCAACCAGGGCATCAGGCCCATCCAGCATGGGTTCATGAAAGGCAGGTCCTGCCTGACCAAACTGATCTCCTTCTGTGACTAGGTGACCCATGTAGTGGATGAGGGAAAGGCTGTGGATGTTGTCTACCTGGACTTTAGTAAGGCCTTTCACACCATTCCCCAGAGCATCCTGCAGGAGAAACTAGCTGCCCATGGTTTGGAATGGATGTACTCTCTGCTGGATAAAGAGCTGGCTGGTCTTTTCTCCCAGGTAACTAGTGATAGGACAAGAGGAAATGGCCTCAGTAAGTTGTGTCAGGGGAGGTTTAGACTAGACATTAGGAAAAAATTCTTTACTAAAGAGTGTTCAGGAATTGGAATATGCTGCCCAGGGAGGCGGTTGAGTCACCACCCCTGGAGGTGTTCAAAGAACGTGTAGATGTGACTCTTTGGGATATGATTTAGTAGACATGGTGGTGTTGGGTGGATGGTTGGACTTGATGATCTTGGAGGTCTTCTCCAACCTATGATTCTATATTTCTATCCTTAGCTTCACCTCCAAGCAGAAACTGTCTGTAAGACACCAGGTATTAACTGGTAGTCTGGCTCAAATGGATAAGCAAATTCCTCAATGCTACTACACTCCGTTACTATTTTCAAAATTTATTTTAATGGTTTAATAATCTCACACATATGTGTGCATACATACCTTTATGCTTGTGCATACACCCACAAAGTATACTTAAAAAGCAGTTCTGTCTGGGAGAATGATTTTGGTCCCAATTCTGTAACCATTCTTGAAAGAGGATCCGTTACTCTTTGCACTAACTGTTGGATTAAGAAACAAGCCTGGAATTCAACTTCAAGTGCCTTTTCTGGTGTATATAGCCAAATTCTGAACAATCATGAAAGAACGGCAGGCTGGCATGGGGGATTTGGAGTCCTTTGCCCCTGCACTGGCCTACACGTCTATGTAGTGCTGCAGTATGATCAGGTAGGTTCTAGAACAGAGTAAGGGGTCACTCGATGTTTTCCAGTCCTCTGCCTTGTTTGACACAGGATGTCAAATACATATCCTTAAGGAAGAGGTATTCATGCTGTACATTTAGCGAGTCTTCATACTACGAAACCAATGATGTCCCTGGCATACTGAGAAATGGGAGATACAGGCTGAAGTCCTCTTCTGCCACCAGGAGGGAGGTGAGGGTTGCTCCTTTATTAAGCAGAGAATTAGTGGGGCAAAAATGTTATATAGACTCAGGTCTTACTTTTAAGCAGCCTGTTAGCATAGTGTCTGTGTGCATGCACAAAGAGTGGTGCATGAAGTTGCTACCAGAGGAAGTGAAGAAAATAAGGGGTTTTTTCCAGATCTGTAAGTCGTGTTGAAAGTCCTGGTTTCCCGCAGCTAGCCTGCAGCTGTAGACACAGCCTACTACTCCTCTGCCTAAAGCTTCCCTTATTTATTTGTATACCTTTCTATAGTATGATAGCTCTTTACTCAACTTTTCTTTTTCTTTCTGAGGATAGAATCTTGACTTCTTGCAATTTATGCACCTACGTGAACTAAAATACAGATAATTCTTTACAAAGCCAGACCTGTGCAGTTTAGACTACAGCTCAGCTCCAGCTGGCTAAAATTGCTGTATTTATGCAAATTCATACAGTATGTTAGAGTTCCTATTTTCCAGCTTTATGTTCTATCTTTAAGTTCTAGCACTCTTCAATTCATGAATAAGACTGTCCTTTCTTTTGTAGACAGGAGCACAGTTAGAAATTACAGTAGATGAATCCTGTTACACTGCAAATCAATTGTAGGAAAATAGATTTTCAGTTATTGATGAACCAAATTAGCTTATTTTCTTTCACTGTATTGTTGCATACAGTGGCAACTTTGTTAAATAGGCATTAGCCTGTAGCCTTGAAACTCCTACTGTTTCATTTGTAAGTGCTACATTCCTGTGATATTTTTCAGTGCAGCCTAGGCAGTGTTTTATTCTTTATTCTTGTCAGTCCTGGTAGATCCCTTACTTTGCTGTCTCTTTCTTTTGTATGTGGAGCTCCGTGTCATGGTTGCCTTACATATCAGTACAGCTGTAGTTCTGCAAAGAGGCCAAGGGTTAAGATCCAGTCCCCCCTGCCAGGTTTTCATTGATCTCCATGGCATTCCATGTGTGAATAAGTATCTGCCTAGCTCCTTTTACAGAATGAGACCTGGAGCTTACCCTTGGAATATAATTTGGGCATCGTAAGTGAATTTCCCCCTTCTAGAAGGATAGATCAGAGATTGCCTTTGCAGCTGATATATAAGTAGCTCTGGAGGTCCTCTGCCGAACGTTGCACTGTGGTACCTTACATGCTGTGATCCATAGAGGAGGTAAGCTTTATCACTTCCTGAATGCAAACTGCTGTATAAATTGGCCAGGCTTTCAGGGTTTTAAAAGCTGTCTCTGTGGTGGGTGTATGTAAATATAGACATGTATGTTATTAAATGTAAGAAATGCACTTCATGATGTCCTCTGTCATTTGGAGTTCATTTTGTATTTACAGACTCTTGCGTTTTACATGCAAATGACTCATTATACTTCAGAAAAGGAATATATTAATTTGATTAATTTCATACCTTATTTAAATCTTATGAAATGTCACCTGCCATTCAATCTACACACCAGTTGTAACAAAACAACAAACATTATAAAGAGGTGAAGCATTAAATTTCTCCTAATCATAAGGCAGATATGACAGGTCTCAGTTTATGCACACAGACAGTGCTGAGTGTACTGAAAATACAGAGATATTTTTTTCTCGCTTCACAAAACTCATTAGAATAAAACCTTTTGTTTTAAATGTGTGGCTGAAAATGTTTACTCAAGTGTCACGGAGAACAAATGCAGAATTCTATCAGTCTTCTGGTAAGACTGTGAACTAGGTTAGAGTTTTTTATAGGTAGAAGCAAAATATAAATGAAGTGCAAAATATCTTGAAAGCTTGGAATTTTTTTTGTTTTCGTGGGTTTTTTTTTGTTTTTTAAGGATATCCTTTGCTTTGGGCTTTTAGAAATTTTGTTTTTGAAGCCTGATGTCTATTGAGAAGAAATAAATTCCTTCATGCCTTCATTACATAAAAAAGTAAAGTATTTTATCCTCATGTGTTTGCTGGGGCTTCCAGTGGGTAGCGTGTCAGTTCCGTTACTATAAGAAGGCTTCTCCCACCTGTCATGAGCCATCCCTCATGCTCTGCTGTAGAATGTCTGTTTGAAACCTGTTGAATTTTGCTTCTTTGAAGTGAAAGAAGGGTATTTTCAAGTGTTAGTCCAGTATTTAGGGCTTAAAGATCGAGTCTAAGTTTACCATACTCATTTGAGACTGGGTAGATAATCTATTCTATGCCAAAGCTTTACTTACTGTGACATAGATTATTACAGCCTTCCTAGGAATTTTGTGAAACACATTTTTTTTAATATTTTAAATCAAGTTTGCTTTCTTCTAATGTGATTGATTTACAATTCTAGTATAATAATATTATTGTAATTGGTTCTTTACTCCATTGGAGGCTTGCAAATAAATTTCTCAAGGTGTTAGGCCTCAGTACTATATCTTGCTGAAGACATTTGTGTATCCAAATGTTTACTGAGAGTAGAACAATATAAAGTAGTGCATGTGAAGCTTAAATGTGTATATAGATTTCTGATCACACATAAAACATAGGTGCTGACTGAATTTTGAGAAAGTGATTCTAGCTTTGTGAATGCTTTGTGCATTATTTTTTTCTGGAACAATTTACTTATATCACAGAAAATATGGCACAGGTTGAAATGACCTTGAATAGAAAAAATATAGTATTTTCTTAGTTAAATAAGCATTTGAAAAAACATATTTCAAAAAATATTCCATATGAGAGTAATGTCTACATAGATTAATAGTTTTATTATTAAAGGCTTTGGAGTATATTATATCATTTAATTGATGTTTATAAATAGCCTCCTTCCCTGTGGTTATGAAATATAACATTTACAAAACTTCTTCTTTGATGGAATTTACATATGGCACATCATGATGATTAAAAGCCAGCCGTCTTTTCACAGCATGGCTAGAAATGGGATTTGATTTATCTTCGTTGCTTGCCTACCACTTGCTGTGATTGTACTTTTGAAATTTTAATATTCTCATTTCTTGAAAGGAGCTTGTTATGTAAAGTATTATGTAAATATCTTTTATGCTTCATTTTTGGCTTTCTATGTAAAAAATAGTAATTTTAATGTGATGAGCAAATAAAGCGAGAAGGTGGGAATGAAAAATCTTCTTAGCCAAACAGATTTTTGTCAAAATAAGCAGATTTCTACTTCAAAATCTGAAAGACTTTAAGTGTAGTGTGAACAGTGTGTATTGAGTCCATTTCATATGAACTGTTTAAGAATCGATGAATGAATGGCTGGAAATGTGTCATTTCTAGATTTCCCTTCCTAACCTTTTATAGATTAGTGCAAGCACAGTATCTTTTCTAAGACAAAGAACCGAGCACAATCCTGTTGCATGTGGGCAGACAGGTCTCTTCTGCCCTCCTTCCTAACGCTCCCCTCTTGCAGCTGCCTCCCCAATAGCAAATACAATGCAAGGTCTGGACCTTAGGCTAGTCAGTCTGTGACATGATAATCTTTATAGGCTGGAGATGCAGCAGCATGTGTCGGCTACAACAAACTACCTTCTGAAAGAGTAGGGATTTTGTATTCCTGTTGTGTCTGCCTAGGTTTTAACACTCTTCCTTTTAATGCTGGCCTTCCCGACACAAGAGATTTGATCAAGGTGTTCTTCAAAATTCTGTGTTATGCTGGGAAAGTCTAGTATAAACCTGTTGTCTGTCACATTCTAATTCTTTTTAAGCAATTAAGCACCTGCTAATTTACTGAGGTTACATTAGGATTTTTACTTTGATTTTTCTCCATATTTTAGCTTAGTCCTTTTTTTACATGGTTTGGTTCAACAAGGGAGCTAAAACTAATTCGACTGTCCTCCTTTCCCCTCTTTGTGAGACAGCCTGTGCCTACTAAACACCTGTTTCTTAGTAGAATGAAAAGAAAGACAAATTAAATGTACTCAGTGCTATGGTTTAGAAAACAGAATACAAAGCTAAATACCAATTTCAAATGGAATATTGTCTAAAACTACACACAACAGAGAGAATTAACTAATGCCTCTACCGATGGTTTGAAACAGGAGGTGCACAGTAGGTGGTTCATATTAAATATAGCGAACCCACAGACTGGGATTTTTTTCGTGAAGTAGTGTGGGTTTTTTTGTTTTGCTTGTCTTTTTTTAAAAAGAACCATTTCACTTGGCAATGTTTCTACCTCCTAAAAGACTTGCAAGGCATTTAATGTGCAGAGAAAGAAGGAATAAGTATACCAAGGCCAAATAAGATGTATATAGCTCTGACAGTTTGAACTAGTGAATGGGAAGAAACTGTCATCTGCACAAACCAATCCTACTTTGTTACACTATTAGAAAATATGAAGAAGCAATCATATCCCTCTCCTAATTTGTAACAGAATATTTAATACACTTGTCAGTTTTATTTGCCAGTTTTTAGAAGTGAGTATGTAAAAATGAGTAATTATCAGTTCTAAAAATAACAGATAAAATCATTCCAGAAGTGGAGCCCTGCTGGGGCTGTAAAGCTGTTTAAGATAGGGTTTTTCTTGGAATGCTTTCAGGTCCTGCCCCATGAGATGATGTACATCCTTAAATACCATTGGATCCGAAAGGTAAAAAGGATTAAATGTTCTGCAAGGCACAGTAAATGGCTTCTTCTCTTAGCAAGAATAAACACATAAAACTAGTGCAAAATGTATTTTTCTTGCTTTGTGCATTGTTATAAATGCTATTTGTTGTGATAGACAATATATACAAACAGATTGTAGCCACATTACCACAACTGAAACTTGGTTTGCTAGCTATAGGAGAAGAAAAATGAGGATTAGGTAGGACTTCTTGGGATTTAGTTTATGAACTGTAAACTGTGGCAAATCTCCGTTTAAATAATTCTGCAAGGAAGTATAGCACTCCTGAGTTCAAATTCAGAAGCTTCTCATTTGCTAGCAGGGCCTGCAATAGTGAACTTGTGCTGTTTCTAAACAACTATTAAGCAACAGGCTGCTTTATCTTGAGTATAAAAGTCTTTCGATTTCTAACATGGCGATTTCAGACACTCTGGATTTTTTTTGTTTAATGTTTCAATTGCACAGCAGTATAGAAGTCAGTAATTAACCAAGAAAATATGAGGTGAACTCTTCAAATAATTAAGCTAGTAAATAGATTGCAATTATTTGTCTTTAACACACACTTTCAAATCCAAGTGAAGACTTCATCAAACTATTGTTCGTGTAATGGTAAATTATCACACAGGTGTCACTTAACTAACTTTCTATATCCAAATGATACTCTCTAAGGAAAACAAAACATTGTAAATGATTAAAGGCTGATTTTTTATAGCCCTGAAAGAGTATTGTAATAGAGGAAAAAGTATTTTTTTGTTTTCACTGTAGTTTTATATGATGATTGTTACAATGTTGAGCTGAAGAACATTCAATTTATGTGCAGGTGCTGTAAAAGATGTTATATAATCCTGATATTTAAGTTGGGATAAATATCTTTTTATTCCAATCAGACATTCATTTTTGTTGAAATATAAAAATCAGTTTATCTTTGTCTTGCGGAACAGAGTATAATTTGTATTTAATATTACTGAGGTATGTTGTAATTCTAATGATGAAGACAGTGATGAAAAATGAGGGGCCTTTTTGTTGCACATTCCAGGTAGGGCATAGACTACAGAACCGTGCTCGTGTTGCTCCTTTGCTAATCTCAGTCATGCCTTGTTCTAATAGAGCATTTCTGTGCCTGCTTGCCGGATCTTCTACTAAGCAGAAGCCGGTGCTGCAGCATGTCTGATAATTTTGTGCTTTTGTACATAGCAAACAATAAAGAATGTATGTGGTCTTATGATGGCAGGAATAGTAATAAACAGATAGCTTCAGTTTATCCCTGCAGTGGGTACCCAATGAGCAGAAGTCAGTTATATTTTGCATTGTTCTCATAAATGTGTCTCACTTCACATATTCAAGATCTGACTAGGTTTAGAATAACAGCAGCAAAATCTGTATAAACACAGCTAATATAAAAAAAGAAAATACTTTTCCCAGGGTAGTCAGCCTGCAGTGCTGGAAGATAGGGAAACAGAACAGAATAAACCTCCCATAATCCAGGATGCAGCACTTAACGACCTGCTATACCACCTGGGTGCTTACGACTCTATGGGGCCAGATGGGATCCACCCAAGAGTGCTGAGGGAACTGGCAGAGGAGCTGGCTAAGCCACTCTCCATCATCTGTCAGCAGTCCTGGCGAACAGGTGAGGTCCCAGGTGACTGGAGGATAGCCAGTGTAACACCCATCTACAAGAAGGGCTGGAAGAAGGATCCTGGGAACTACAGGCCTGTCAGCCTGACCTCGGTGCCAGGCAAGATTATGGAGTGATTCATCCTGAGTGTTCTCACCAGGCATGTGAAGGACAACCAGGGCATCAGGCCCATCCAGCATGGGTTCATGAAAGGCAGGTCCTGCCTGACCAAACTGATCTCCTTCTGTGACTAGGTGACCCATGTAGTGGATGAGGGAAGGCTGTGGATGTTGTCTACCTGGACTTTAGTAAGGCCTTTGACACTGTTCCCCACAGCGTCCTCCTGGAGAAACTAGCTGCCCATGGTTTGGAATGGGTGTACTCTTTGCTGGATAAAGAAGTGGCTGAATGGCCAAGCTCAGAGAGTGGTGGTGAATGGAGTTAAATCCAGCTGGTGGCTGGTCATGAGTGTTGTCCCCCAGGGCTCAATTTTGGGTCCGGTCTTGTTTAACATCTTTATCAATGATCTGGATGAGGGGATTGAGTGCTTCCTCAGTAAGACTGCAGACAACACCAACCTGGGCGGGAATGTCGATCTGCTTGAGGGTAGGAAGGCTCTGCAGAGGGATCTGGACAGACTGGATTGATGGGCCAAGGCGACCTGTATGAGGTTTAACAAAGCCAAGTGCCGGGTCCCACACTTGGGTCACAACAACCCCATGCAACGCTACGGGCTTGGGGAGGAATGGCTGGAAAGCTGCCTGGCAGAAAAGGACCTTGGGGTGTTGGTTGACATCTTGCTGAACATGAGCCAGTAGTGTGCCCAGGTGGCCAAGAAGGCCAGCAGCATCCTGGCTTGTATCAGGAATAGTGTGGCCAGCAGGAGTAGGGAGGTGATCGTGCCCCTGTACTTGACACTGGTGAGGATGCACCTGCAGTACTGTGTTCAGTTTTGGGCCCCTCACTACAAGAAGGACATTGAGGTGCTGGAGCATGTCCAGAGAACATCAATGTGGTCTAGAGAACAAGTCTTATGCGGAGCGGCTGAGGGAGCTGGGGCTGTTTAGTTTGGAGGAGGCTGATGAGGGACATTATTGCTCTCTACAGCTCCCTGAAAGGAAGTTGTAGTGAGGCAGGTGTTGGTCTCTTCTCCCAAGTAACTAGCAATAAGACAAGAGGCAATGACCTCAAGTTGCATCAGGGGAGGTTTAGATTAGTTATTAGGAAAAATGTCTTTACTGAAAGAGTGGTCAGGCATTGGAATAGGCTGCCCAGGGAGGTGGTGGAGTCCCCATCCCTGGAGGTGTTTAAAAAACATGTAGATGTGGCGCTT
>Ga0065711_1031639_pt1 | contig 29156 bp, 21 predicted proteins | sample Hoacrofraction12_FD_59098 | JGI IMG/M metagenome (GOLD analysis project Ga0065711, IMG submission 59098) | Hoatzin crop microbial communities from Cojedes, Venezuela - Epithelial fraction 12 v2 (version 2) | ecosystem: Host-associated > Birds > Digestive system > Esophagus > Crop | place... | reverse complement strand
TGGTCAGGCATGATTTCCCCTTGGTGAATCCATGCTGACTACTCCTGATAACCTTCTTTTCCTCCACTTGCTTGATGATGACCTCCAGGATAAGCTGCTCCATCACCTTTCCCAGGATGGAGATGAGGCTGACCGGCCTGTAGTTCCCTGGGTCCTCCTTCTCACCCTTTTTGAAGATTGGAGTGACACTGGCCTTTCTCCAGTCTTCAGGCACCTCTCCTGTCCTCCACGACCTCTCAGAGATGATAGAGAGTGGCTCAGCAATGACATCCGCCAGCTCCCTCAGCACTCGTGGGTGCATTCCATCGGGACCCATGGATTTGTGGATGTCCAGATCGCTTAAGCGATCCCTCACACAGTCCTCCTCGACCAAGGGAAAGTCATCCTCACTGTGGGCTTCTTCTCTTACCTTCGGGGCCTGGGATTCCTGAGGGCCAGTCGTAGCACTGAAGACTGAAGCAAAGAAGGCATTCAGTAGCTGTGCCTTCTCTGCATCCTCCGTCACCAGGACACCCGCCTCATTCAGCAGCGGCCCCACATTGTCCCTTGTCTTCCTTTTGCTGCTGATGTAGTTGAAGAAGCCCTTCTTGTTGTTTCTGACATCCCTTGCCAGCTTCAATTCCAGGAGGGCCTTGGCCTTCCTTGTCGCATCCCTGCACGCTCTCACCACGTTCCTGTACTCTTCCCAAGTGGCCTGCCCCTCTTTCCGCATTCCATGGACCTTTCTCTTCCACCTGATCTCCACTAGAAGCTCCTTGTTCAACCATGCTGGTCTCCAGCCTCCTTTGCTCGATTTTATTCTCAGGGGGATGCACCGCTCCTGAGCGTGGAGGAACTGATGTTTAAACAGCGACCATCACTCTTGGACCCCCTTGCCTTCGAGGGCTCTGGCCCATGGGATTCCTCCCAGTAGCTCCTTGAAGAGGCCAAAGTTATACCTCCTGAGGTCCAAGGTTTTGATCCTGCTTATGGCCCTGCTTCTTCCACACAGGATACTGAATTCCACCATTTCATGGTCACTGCAGCCGAGTCTACCTCCAACCTTCACATCCTCAACCAGTCCCTGGTACCTAAAAGGTACCTAAAAGGACATCAGGTGCAGTTTGGAACCATGAGGTGAATACCTAACCTCTGCTTTAAAAAGTGAGAATCAAAGAGTAGGGAATTAATGACAGTTTTCTCTCTGGGAGCATCTATTAAGTGAAGACCCTTAGGGGTCTCTCCTAGATCATGCACCTTTCAACACAGCCATAAATTATCTGGACACAGAGCAACTAACAGAAAGATAGATTTTGCTAAGAGTCAGAAGTTAAGTGCAATAAGAAAAAGAAGCTTCCTGCAAAGCTTTATATAAGGACCTCACTGGACTGAGTGAAAGGATAGTCAACTGGCAAGTCAAAAACTATACGGTAAAGCTGAAAATGATATAGGATAGGACGATGGCAATGATTAAAGGTGTGGAATGGCTTCAATACAACAGGTAACTAAAGAGACTAGGACTCTTCAGATTGGAAAATAAATTATTTAATTAGGATATGAATGATTTTTGAAAGAGATGGCTGGCCCAGAAAAATTGTGGTAAAAAACAATTATTTGCTATTTCTCCTAATGCAAGAACTAGGGGAAATCAAACAAAACTGGTAGCAGTTAGGTTCAAAATAAACAAAAAGAGAGATCGCCTCCACGGTAGAGAAGTTGTGGAATGCTGAACCTTAAGTAGCTGTGGATATTGAAATTTACCTGTGTTCAGAAAAGTGATTAGACATAGGAGAAAAGGTACTCATAGTATTCAACACAAAGTTACTGACTCTGGTTCAGGAAGGCTTTCTGTTGCAAGTTCACAGAGAATAAGAAAGTAAATAGGGGAACTGTAACTATATTCTAGTCCTGTTCTCTAGGCAACTGCTGTTGGCCACAGTTGAATATAGTACTGCAGCAGATGAATTTTTTTTGCCTGTCCCTTTACAGCTGTTCTTAGGATATTGTAGGCAATGAATGGGCACAATTAGGTCTGTTAGTACAACTCATAACAGCTCACATGCTGAGTAGGAAACCATCTAAACCAGCCATATATGAGCCGATGACAGGTCTGTCACAGTGGTAAATCTCCCATTTGACCTCAGTGGTAGCACAAGGTTTTATTAGAGTATGCAGTGGTACTTTCACCGGAAGATGATGGACCTTAGCAGGAAACACTCAACACCAAACAGGGTCAGGCCTCAAAGTGTAATTAGGTAGGAAGCTCTTATCATATAATCTTTTGCTTTGAACAGATTGCGAAATCTCACTCAGCCAATTTGGCTGTTTTTGCCTCCTCAAGCAACAAAGTGAAGACAAAGGCAAGATCAGCTCTGCGGTAGGGTTCTGCAAAGTTCATTCTTGCACTGTGTGGCTCAGAAAATGAACTCAGTCTCGCTGAAGTCAAGGCTGATTTGCGATCATGCTGACCGTCCTGGATCTTGCTGCCTGTAAAAGGCAGATGCTGGCTGGAGTGGAAGTGTTGCATGAGCAGGTTTTGGAATAGGTAACACAGACCCTTTAGGGATCTTCTGTGGTGTATTGTCCCCTTGAGAGCAATTGGATTCGCTTTATCTGCAACATTACCTTTCCAGATTTGAAATTAAAATTAAAAAAACGTCAGGCTTGATTTAAAATGAAAAAGAATATCAACAACAAAAAAGCATTCCACTTCATTAAATGACCTTGCAATGTACTTGGCAGCTTTGACAGGAAGTTTGCAGGGTGGGGAAAAAAAAAAAATAAAGAAAGAAAAATCCAATGAAGTTTATGAGTGTTTTTACAAAGTGTTTTTCTCCCTCCAAATCTCTGCCATCACAGGTGAAACATTGTGCAGCTGGTATCTTGACTTACCATTCCCTCTCTGGCTCTGTAGGGAGTGTCAGGCCATCAGCGCTGATGTTCAGTGCAAAGCTGTGAAAACAAACCGCAGTAGATTAGTTGGACTGCTGACCAGGTTATTTAGTGCTAACCACTTTGTGTTCTCTTACATCTCAACCAAAGAATTACCCTTTCCCATTCTTTTATTTGTACATGCACTTATCAAGGAAAACAGTGTTTGCAAGGGGACATTTTTTTAAATAGGATGATTCATTTAAGAAGCATTTCTTTGACTCTGGAATGCCAATATATTTAGCTCTTTAATTAAGAATGCAAACAACACAAAAGACAAATATCAAAGTGCTAGTTATCTGAAATTACTTGATTGTCTGACAAAGAAATTAAAGAGAGTTCTAGAAATGTTGGAGCCACATTCTGCCATTTTGAACAGTTGTTCTTATGTTGATATCTTGGTTGTTTATAGTAAGGTCACTCATGAAGTTAGTGCTGTTTTCTGAAAATTAGTATTGGAGCATAGCCTTTAAAATTAAGTTATAAAAAGATGAGGTAGATACTTCAAAGCTGAACATTTGTCACTCCATTTATTTTTTCTCACCTTCCAGAAATGTTTTAAAATGATTTGTCAACTTGATTTGTCCCTTTTTTATGACTTAATATGTTTGTGGTTAGAAGTAATGGCAGATGAATGAGGTAGAGCAGTAATTTCTAGGGTGAAATCACAGGGAATTAAAGAGGAATTGTTACTCAGCTTTTTATTGAAGGCACCAGGGATCATGTTCCTTTAAAAGAAAACACTATACAATGTGCTTTGAAAATCACTTTCAGTTTTTTTGACATTTTAGAACTACAGCACTTTCTAAAAGGTTGTCATTTTTTCTGAGGTATTGAGACTTAGCATCAACTTTTTATTTAGTGCAGCAGCAGAAATCATTGAGCTTGCCCTGGCTTTGTTGTGAATGAGTAGATGCTGTCAAGTTACTAATGCTTCAAGAAATTCACTGAGGTATTTATTCTGCTTTTGTTGCTTTAAGGTATATTCCCCCCCCTCCTCCCCCCAAGGTTTCTGTTGATTTGTGTACAGACAGTACTTGTTCAGAACTATCCATGGAAAACCTTGGCTAATAATATCATTATCAATTGCTCTCAGGAACAGTAGGATTTGCTATTACCACACACATATATGCTATAAGGTTAGTATTTGTGACAAGCCTGACCCAAGATTAATAATTTGCATCTTGCCCAAGTGGTTGATTTCAAGCTGACTTGGAGAAGGGAGGAGAAAATAAAATCCTCTCAAATACATCTCTCAAACTCTGTACAGGATGGTAGATTTGTCTTCTCTGTGCAGAAAGACTGGCATGACAAATTGCCAAAAAATTCTCCAGAGATATGCACCAGCACTAGAGATCACATTTTATCCTTTTCCCATTTTGAAGCGTTAATTTTAAGCTTTAGAACAGAGTATGCAAACAGGAAAGAGAGATTACTGCAGGGAGAAAGGAGTTAAAGGGGTGTCTTGAAATCCTTTGCTAGGCTGCATAAATATCACTGTAGTTAATTCCTCCTTTTTTAGATATTCCTTACTGAAGTTATTTTTACTCACCAAATTCGCACTTCATACCTTAAAAGAAAGGTTGAATAAAAGATTCTTGCTTGAGGCTATCTTAATGAACATGAGATGCAAAATCTAATTTTAAAAAGTAGATACTTTGACAGCACTTCCAAAACCAATACCTTACACACAGTCCTAGCTCAAAGCAAATGCTCCGGGAATAACTTGTTTGTTGTTTATATGTAAGCTCACTTCAAACTGTTACTCCCGGGGTGGAGAGCAGCTGCAGTAACCAGGGCATGCATTTGTTGTCTTTCTTTCCACTGAGATTATCTCATAGACACTTCTCTCCTTCTCCTCCTTTGCCTTTTTCACATAAAGCAGAATTGAGCACAGCTGTCAGGGAGCAGGAAAGGTGAAAGCTCATCTTCATGCAAATCTGTACCTTTTCATTAAACTAATTAACTGAAGTCAGCTCTAAACTCCTGTAGACACTCTTCTTAAGCTTGAACCATCTGATTTGCAACTGACTTTACCAAACTGGAACAAGTGTGTCTATGCAACCTCTGATTCCTCTTTAAGAAAGCAGGTTTAAAACCACCAGCAAATCCTGAGCATTCCAACACTCGCAGAGAATGAAGAGACTCCGGCATCTTCTGTCAGTGCTTTGATTTATCAAGCACTAAAAATTTGACAAATAAGCAGGGGGATGTCTGTTTATTGCTTTTAGGGTCTGCTGGAGCAGAGCTGTCTCAGCTCACCCAGATCGCAAGATGCAGTGAAAAGACAGTGAAGTCCATGTCTTTTAAATGGTAAATTTGCTGAATATTAGATTACAGTCTGAATTTCAGATTTACCATAAGTAAGTATATTTCACGAAGTTTATCTGACTATACGATTAGAAACAATATTACTAAATGGTTTTAAGGAACTCTTTCCTCCCTCCCCAGCTCTACCAGAGAATATATCAGAAATGCAGTAAGTCTGTCAAAGCTAAATGCATGCTCTAAGTACTCTGGAGGACATCTGGGGCAGCGCGCTGCTAGCTGAAGAAGCTGTTCCTCCCCACACAACAGGGACTTCTCTGCTCTTGCCCTACAGATGCCCTAATTACAAATCAAAAAAAGAGGAATATTGTGGAGAAGAAAAAGAATTTTCCCTCTTCCAGCTCCTAATTTTGGGTGGTGTGGAAGTGATTTTATTTGTTGGGAAATACGGAGAGACACTCAGTCTATGGCTTATGCACCCCAGCCAGCAATGCCTCTTGGGTCTTCAAGAGCAGGTGATGGTCCAGGAAAATCACTTCCTTTTGGCTGCCATCTCTTCAGGAGCCTAACGGTGTCCCCTCCATTGTTTTAAACTGAGACTTTTTATGCTGTACATTCCCGGTCTGCTCTCTTCCCCTGCATTAGGGCACAGTCTTCAGGAAGTCTTGTCCTTAGAGCACTAGGACTTTAATGACTTTTTTTTTTTTTACGAATGTTTGGCTTGCTCTGACGCTCAGACTGATTGTCTCTTTAAGGTATGGACTGTGGGATTGCTCATTCTCTGCCATAAGAACAAGAAATTCGGTTTTCCAGGTGGGCACGTTCTTTACCTCCACCCAAGGGGCAGTTTTACACGTCAGCTCTCCACATAGCTTTTCTCTTGTATTAAACAAGAGAAAATTATAATTTCTCTCTGACATACTGACCTGGAAGTGGCAACTTCTAAGTTATGAGGGTAGGGAGAGGTGCTGAGTTTCTGCCTAGTTATTATGAGAAGCATAATAGGTGTTTAGCATCTGATTTTTCAGTGCCAAGGTCCCACCAAATCTTGAACAGAACTTTTCAATCTCTTCAAGCTGCTTTGCACATGGGCAGTCCATTTGCAGTGTTGAAGCCTTTCTACCATCTGTGTGAATTAGGTCTCTCCTATTTATACCAAAGATCAACTGAGATGACTATATGCACAAGCCACTTCAAAGTTCTATGTAAGAATATGAAACGCTGTCTCATCTGGAAACTCCTGTGATTTTTCCAAACTTGGGGAAAAGCCTGTGAATTGTGCTCATTTGGGTTGGCCAAATGTTCAGCTGTTGTTTCAGTCCTGGGAGAAGAAGGTGGAGCAAGGGAAAGAGAAAGCAGGCTGGCATGGAGTAAGGACATTGATGTACGAGAAATAGAGGGCAGCTAAAAGAGGGACGGAGCCAATAGTCCTGAAAAATGCTAGCAGAGAGGAGTGGGGAAAAAATGCTGAGCATGTATCCTAATTGCAATCATTGCACAGTCTTACAGGTAGCAGATATATGTGACTGAGGAATCATCTTATCAGAGCATGGTGAGGTACATCCCAGGAGGCAACTGTAGATAAACACAACAAAGACCGCAGATCATTCTGCAAGAAAACCAAAATAAAACAGAACAGGCAAGGCTTCTTGAATGCCTCAGCTTTTGGAAAGGGTCTATAAGTACTTCTGCAGGGTTATGGAAATGGCAGCAGCCCTACTTGAAGACAACTGGGGCTGTCCTTCTCTTGATTCTAGTCTGGAAAATGTTCATGTGTTAAGCCTGGAAAGACACTTTGCAGGCAAGGTAGCAAACGTATGTCTTTCTGAGTTAGAGCTGTGCCTTGGGGAGGAAAAACGTGTGTGTATGCACGCGTTTGTGTCAAGGTGGCTAGAATCATTATAGCTTTGTGACGCTTATCTCAAAACACCTCTTCTGGATTGTGTCAAACACTGATGAAAAAAGATACAGATAGTCTGTCTGAAGAACACATGTAAGACTGCTTGCATATTTGACTGAATTTTGGTGATGGTTATTAGGATGTGTGTAGGAAAAGGAGGCGAGCAAGAGAGAAAGAGCAAAGGTGTTTGTGGGAATTGTCAGTAAAACGAGACCAAGATTCAACCTTGACAAAGGAGATACTGCAATTCTGCTGTAAAGAGGAAATAAAGTCAATAAGGAGTACATTCTCTCAAAGTCAGAGGACTACAACACAAGATTGTTTAGAATTACATTTAAATTTTGGTACACTTCACAAAGAAATAGATGTGAACATTTCAGAACGCAGTCATCAAGCACCTTGTTTTTTGCCAAGAAGAATAGGAAATTATGAACATTATGTCCAACTATGCATCGTATCGGCTCCAATCAAAACCATTTAAATCCAGTCAAGCATTGCTTTCACACATAAAACCCTACCCTATGCTTGATTATACCTCAGCATACCAGGTATGCAGCCTAGGATGTTGGCCAATAACAAAATTCCATTCTCTAGGAATTTTAATCCATGCATCTATATTTATAAATGTCATAAATTTGATTGCAAAAGATTACAATTATCAAACCCTTGCTGTTTTTACTTTTCTATCCAAATCTGTTAAAAAGCCTTTGAAATTAAAAGCAAACAAATAATCAAAGTCTGATGAAAAGGGGGCACTCTCAAGCTTTTTAGTGGAAAAACCGGATGTAGAAAATGACTTAGCTTTTCTAGAGTTCTTTACCCCTCCCCAGGTGATGCTGCTTCTCAGCAGAGTAAAATTATTATATGGAGAAAATTGTTTAGGCTGCACATATCCAGACTGAGAAAAAATTGCTTCAATATAGAGACATTAAAAACAAACAAACAAAAGCCTTACGGGCACCTTTGTGGTCTCACAGAAACAATGAATTCTATTCCTCCTACTGCTCTTCCGTGGTAACTAATTAGCTTTTTTACCTACAAAAGCCCATTATATTGGAGGCTTATTCTAAAAATCTGTCACTTGCTGGTATGCAAGCACCAGGTCATCTCAGCAAGTGTCAATAGCACTGGGAGTCTTAGCACAGTTGAGTGACCGGTGTGTTAACATTATGTCAATTTGACCTGCTGTGAGTGTGCTACTGAATTTACAACACTGTCAGACTAACTGAAGTAGGGCGCTCTGCACTTAAAGGAACTGGAACTGAGTTACTATTAGCAAACCCAGGAATTTTCTGCTTCCTAAAACACCTGCTCTGGGATTTAGCCTTCTGGGTCTATGCTGCTCAGCTGTTAGCTGGAGGAGTACTTCCTTTCACCTTCTCCATGCTAATTTGCTTTTTTCCCTAGCGCAGCTTTCACTGAGAGACACTTGCCTGATTTCTTTTCATAATAAAAATGATGGCCAAAATATCTCTGTCAAAAATCTCTTTCCAAGAGCAATGTTGCTGCCAAACACTCCATACAACCTATGTGGCTAAATGCTTGACTCTTGAGTACAATGGCGAGAGCTTAACTGAAAGTAAGATTTTATCACTGGTATTAAAAATGGCACGTATAATCTTAAACAGGAAAAAGGAGGGATTAAATGGCTTTGGGCTGTCACTTCATGACCAGATGTTCCAGGCATCTTTGAGAGACCCTTACCCAGGGAAAGACATGTACAGTAGCTGACAAAGAAAGGTATTTTTTCAGATACTATCAAAGGTGAGGCTGCACAGAGGTAGCTGATTTCATTTTATTGCAGCCAGTGTTGGAATGTACCTGCCAGAAACAGGAATGCTTCCTTCATTTAGCCTGATTTATCATTACAAGAACTAACAGAGCTCCTTCATAAACTACTGGAGCTTAGCTCTGGCACAAGTCCAACAAAGTTACACAACTTGCTTAACACCACAAAGAATATAATGCTTCTATTCATCCTTAAAATAATGTCCACCATTTTTCACAGTGTTGTACTAGAATTCATGAATTAATTCTCACAACATATAGGAACGAAGGAGATTTTTTTTTTCCAGCAGAACAGAGAGATTAGCAGCTATATTTTGAAAACCACCCATGAACCCCAAAGTTCATGTAGGTACCTGAGATACAATTCAGGCACTGAGGTCAATTTCTTGGAAGGGGTGGTAGGCACCTGAATATCTTTGCAGTGTGCTGGCAGTAGACAGCTGGGTTCTTCAGCAAACATTTAGGCATGAGCCACTCCCTCCTTACACCCACCTGCTGGATGACTTGCACCTCTACCTAATTTAGAGGAGTGCTATCCTTTTCTACCCTTAGGGCCCAAGAGAATTTCCCTGGCTATTTGCCCTGCGTAGCCAGCTCTGCCTTGAAGCATCTGCGGTCTACCCACTTTCTACAAGACCCTTTTACTGTGGGTCCAGGCTAAATGGGCATCAAATGGGGAACTGAGTTAAGACACTCTTGGCCACCTTTCACATTCTTTTTGTGTATAGCATGTGTGTGTGCAAGGGGAATGTTAGTCTTTTGCAAACAATGATAATGTAATCCAATGAGTCAGTGCTCCATGACTTTCTTACACTTTGCCTTGGTTCTGCCTCCACATTTAACTCTAGCAACCTCATACACACTGTTTTTCATCTTATCTTTATGCAGTAACAGAGAATTTGCGTTCAGAAAGATATTACAGTGTGTAAAAAACAGTTGCTTAAATTCCTTCGATTTTAGCAGGAATTAGAAGACTAATTAAGTGCTGGATGTTTTACTATGTTTGTAGATCTGAGCATTGGAGAGTGGCTAACAGCCATCTCAGCTTGTAAGGAAAATGACAGTTTTATGGGAGTGGTTTTTTGGGCAATGTGAGAAAATAACTTTGAGTGCTCCGAGAATCTTAACATTGCTGCACAGGCATTAATCTGATTTCATTTTTCAGTGTTGATCTCTATTCATAAATACATTAAATGATCAGCAAATCAAACTCTGAATACTGTCTTAGTTTAGAGCACAAACTAGGAACAACATGAAAAATGAACCTGGGGTGCTTTTTACTTGAACTTTATATGTAACCGTAGTAAGATGCTGAATATTTCAAAGGCTGAAAGTATTTATAGCTTTTGACTTTTAACCATATTATATCCTTTGCCTTATTTCTTGTCCTCAGCAAATGTCAAGTGGGTGTTGTGTGGAACTGAGAGAGACCAATCTCGGGAGAACATCCGCCTTCAGTAAGTGGAACTCCAGATTACACAAAGCTGCAGGCATAAAAGCAGCTGCAAAAGCAAGTGCAGTCTGAAAATGAAACATTTTTCCCTAGAAAAATGAACATGAACATTAAAGTAAGGACTTAACTGAAATCATCATGCTTTTAGAAAGTGTACTTTATATCTAACAGTATTTGCAGTCAAATTGAATCTGTGATGTGGGTTTTAGTTTTAAAACTTTTTATTTCCTTTTCCAAGAGTTGGCATATTTATATAAAAAAGCCAGTCCAAATATGCACTCTGTTCCTGAAAGTTATGGTCTACCAAGCAAGCTTGAATTTCTGAGAATTATGACCTACCTAGTAAGATCAACTTTCTTTGTAAATTCAAGACGTTTTTTTAAGAAGAGAATATAAATGCTCTGAGCAGGACGTTTTTTCAGAGGTGTAATTCAACTCCAAGGGACTGTATCTGACTTACCTCAGTATAAAAGAGCCCAGAACCAGGGCTTGTTTTGTATTGCACGTACAGAGTGCAGAGTGCAGGTGACAACTTGAGCTGTGAAAGCTTGTATTATAAACGCTGCACCCACACATTCTGAAAGCTCAGCCAGGTTTATCAAAAGGTTAACTAAAGTTGTGAACCTTTCAAGTAAACCTATGGCTAATTTTCAGTGAATCGTGACAGATTTATGGTTACATGTATCTGACATGCCAAGGTTCAGCTTTTTTTCTTACTGTGTTACACTTGGAGTTATTTTGGTTTATTTGAGCCTGGAACTCAAAATGAGTTTCGTGAGAGACAATCACCTAGAAACTAAAAACCAAGAATCCTGATAAAAATCTGAGGATGGAAGCTGCTGAGTTTCAGACAGGCCTGGATGCAGCAAAGCCCCTTATTCCATCCGTTTGCAATCATGTAGTCTGCACTGAGAATAAAACTGAGGTATGTTTAAGGGGGTTTTGGCTGACTGGAAAGATTGACCTTTGAGAAGATAAGGGAAGAAGAAGTAAACAAATGCAGTTTGTCAAGAGGAGATGCAAAATAGCTGTATATGCTATACCTCATGTTGTCAGCTAAAGTTGCTTCCTCATTTCCCCTGGCAAGGCTCTGTAGAAAATCTCAGCACACAGTGCATCCTTGGAGCCAGAAAATGGAAACAGCATGTCTAGGATGCTCTTACATACTATCTAAGCTTGTCTACCACAGAAAACAAAATACAGGTGTTGAACTGTAATATGCAGCAGGCCCAGACCCACTGGCATCTGTTGACAGTTTGTCTCTCCTCTTGGTTTTGGTGCAACTCCGTGCTTGCTTTGGGCCTGGACGGGGCATGTGGGGGCAGGTATGGGGTCTACGTGGCCACACGGATGCACTGAGAGATGCCGCATTGTGCTGGTGTTGTGAGCCTTTCACCCCTCACATGAATCCATGTCTCTGCTGCTCTCAGCTGAGAGCCAAATGGGGGCCTCAGTGAAGCTGGTGGAGTCTCGCTGCAGAGCCAGGAGCAAAGCTAAGCCTCCACCAAAGGCCAGGTCAAAGCACCTCAGACTCTGCTCCACAGGAAGAGAAGAGGCAGAGGAGGGAGAATGGCATCTCTCTTTTTTTTTCCCTGGGGTAGATGTATCTGGGCCTCCTGATAAGTCTGAAATGCTCCCAGTTTTTGCAGCTTGGCACGGCTTTGGTTGGGCTTCTGCTCTGAATTGCGCTCTGGAGAAGTCTGTCAGTATCCCATAATGATATGAGGATCCCAGGGAGACCTCTTTTTTTCATAAGTATCCAAAGAACATGCCTGAAGAGAGGTGTTCTCATCATCCTCCATTGCCTTAGTCTGTTACATAGTTTTATGTATTTTTGCTTCACTACTTAAGCAGATTAAACTGACAGTAATGACCTTGAAGTCAGGTATGGCAACTTTCACATTAATTTCAGCCTCATGTCCTGAACTCTGCTCAGTCTATAAAAGGCACAAGTGAATATATATACAATACGGAGTCTATTGCTTCCTGTCATCTGGAGTATAATTTTTATTATTCTAGGTGATTTCTTTTTATGCCTAGCTTGAAATAGAGTTCTTGTAATTGTGCAGTTTACTTCTCTGGAGAAGCCAGTTTGTTTTCCTATTCTCTTTTGAAATTCAATGGATTCCTTTATGAAAAGTAAGGAGCTGAATAGAAAAGACCTGCTTATGGGCCAGATCTTCTGGCTGTATATGTACATAGGTCCCCACAGTCCCAGTACACAAGGGCTTCCCTACAGCAGCATCAAAACATAAAGATCAAGAAGCAGCCAGGACACAGAGAAAATAATTAGTAATTATGAAATGACTGCTACTACTAAATCAAGTACTTTGTACCAAAATAAGCTGACTCTATGACAATCTATTTTTGGTAACTGTGGTAGTACATGTCAAGGAAAAAGATGGGACTACACCATTTATTAAGAGAGTTGTAAAAACAGCTAGCAGACAGTCAAGTGTTGACATCATCATGTTTCATAGGATGAACAAATGTCAGCTATATAATGAAATGAAAACCAACTATGTTCCAACCTGGGTTTCAATATGAAGGAACACCTTCATGATTTTCTCAATGTGTTTTGCTAATTAAGTCAGTTGGACACATACTCCCAAGTACCTCAGGTGTTGCTGAAAGTGTCCCCCTACATCAAGATGACAAACTTTACTTATGTGACTCAAAAAGCATACCAAATCACACCCCGTGCTCCAAGAACCCTGCCAGTTATTTAAAGCTACAAAACTAAATAACAGTCTCACAGACTCACAGTTTGCAGTACATGCTCCAGATCTACCACATTCTTCTTTCTGTCCATCTCAAATGTCTGTCCAAACAAGTGGGTCTGCAGTGCCACCTCAAGGCACCATGTCTGAGGTACTTAGCCCAAAGGCAGGGAGAGCATGGTGACATGGAGGCAGCGGGGTGGATGGCAGGAGGCTCTCGTGGGCGGTGTGGGGCGGTGTGACGGAGCTGAGGTGGGGCAGGCTTCGCAGTTTTGAGCTGAAGGCGAAGTGCTAAATAGGGCACTGTGAAGGACCATGGGATGGACAGTGGCACATGATGGCTCCAGGAGAGGCATAACAAGGGCAGACCTCAACAGTGTGGCGATAGTCTTGAAGGGTGGATATAGACAAATTTTACCAGCTGGGGAGGTTTTCCCTGGATGTTAACAGAGCCATGTAGCTCTGACCTTTCAAAGAAGACCTATGCAGATGGGAAGCTTTCGTTTTTATGGTTACAATGGAAGGACCACTGAGACTAAGTAGGTCTTTGCTAGTCTTGCAACTCTGTGTACTGAAAACTCGGTATTGTTTCTGACACATGGGCTGTATGATGAGTCCATACAGAACTCTGAGGGCACAGACAACTTTAAGTCCAATTTGGAAATTCCTGAGCTCTTGAATACGGCAGCTAGGTTAAATTTTTCGTTCTGTAACTCTGTATCTCATACTGTTTGGTAAAGTAAAAATATTTGAATGTACTGAGCTGATCTCTGTCACAGCAGATAACAGAGTAACTAACAACTATAAGGTTGTCAGCCTTTGTGTGGATAGGAGACAGAATAATAGAAACACAGAAAAAAGAGATGAATATGACATGAGGTGCTGTACCAATGGCTCTTTTATTCTTTATTGCAGTAGCCACCCTCACCCTTTCCTGAAGGAACCGAGAAAGGAGGTGCAGAGGAAAGTCTCCACTCTTCGGTTTCTTCTCAGGAGACCATCAACTGCACTGTACATGTGGGACCACTATACCAATGAATTAAAGGTGCCTGAAAATGTTCCCAGGCTCTGACTGCTGGACCAGGGAACAGACTACATTCCTGCCAATAAATTCCCTCATTCTCTCAAACTAGGTGGCTGTGTGAAAAAGTGACTTTTGGAAATGGTCCCAGGAATATTTGTACTCCCGAGATGGTTTGGGAAATTTTTGAAAGAGTGCTGGATGGCATATGTACCAAAAATGTGCTAGGAAATGGTTTGCCAGTTTAGGGAATGTTTATATTAGGGAAAAGGCCCAACAAGAACAGATCTATGGAAGAAAACATCTGGTGCTGAGGATCACATCCACAGTGACATTCACACCCTTTGTATTTCAGAGGATTTTAGTGTTTCCTAGCTCTAGCCTGCTCCTGTGGACTGAATGTCCATTCGCTGTCAAAGTGAATTTGATGCTCTATGACACTGCTTCTCCAGGTTTATTTTTATCTGAAAGGAATTCGTTTTCACATTCCAAATGTGATGTGAACCAAAGTGCAGGAAGCGGGAACTACTGGGAGATTTGCTTCCGTAGTGCCTCCTGACCTGAACTAACATGCCACCACAAATATACCCAGAGGCAACTGTGTCCCAGCGTCTGAGAAGATTCCCAATCACAGTGTAATTTACCAGTTTACCCAGTTCAATTACACATAAAAATCACGTGAAGTTTTGGCACGCTAAGAGGAAATTTGAGTTAAAATTTTATTGCTAAAATTGAGTAAATCTCTACTGAATGTTTGAACTGTCATTCTTCAAGTGCCTAGAATGAATTTGAGAAGGTTTGCAAGTGGATGCAAAAAACACAGCTGTTATATATAGACTGTGTTCAAGAAATGTTTTAAAAGTGGCTTGCCAGCGTATATGAGAAGGGAAAAGAAGGGGGGGGCGGAGAGGCTGTGAATGTTAAAAGCAAAGGGAAAGGCCTGAGCAGGATTTCTTCTTCTTATAGATTAGAAAAAACTTCACAGTAAATTTACAACCAAAATTTCTAGTCCTGACTAATGCAAGCAATGTTTGGCACACTATATCTGTAGGTCATGAGCTTTAATTACACCACATTATCTTTCACTGTAAGATCTGGACAGCAGTTGCCTTTGGGTTGGAATCCAAACTGATAAGGGGCGTTTTATCACTACCCAATACATCAGACATAGTTTGTAAGGAACAGATAGTCATCTGCTGTACCAACCTGCCTATTCTAGTTGATGTTGCCTCCGGGGAACAGATACCAGAAACTTTACATTTAGAACACTTAAAAAGAAAGATTCCTGGCAAATGTGACGGCATAATTGGTATTTAAAGAAGAGCTGTGTAATATAGTACCTAAATCATTTTATAGTCCCACTGCTATTTTAGTATGCTAGTAGGATATCTGAACCACTTGCTCTTGACTTGTACCTTGTCTGTAATGATGTTATGCATAATGCAGCAAAAGGAATTCTTCATTCCTGAACAGGGGAACAGAAGCGAACAGAAGTGCTTTTTACAACTCATCTCTTATGGATCAAAGCAAACTTCAAACTTGCCTTATCTTGTAAGCAAAGTTAGTGTCCTTGAGCTTTACTGTTACAGCTACACATGCTTATCCCACAGTTTTTGCTGTGTTTGTGTGAACTGAAATTGCACATTTATAGATTGCACAGGCTTGATTTCTACTGTTAGTTAGACATTCAATGCGTCTATTAAACCCACATATTTTCAGAGCTTACTGTGAAATCTGTGCAGAAATTATTAAAAAAAAGTGTAGATATTTACTTCAGGCTAAATCTGGCTAAAAAAAATGTCTCAAATCTGAAATAGTTGGGGGAGGGGGGAGGGAGGAGATTAAAAAAAAAGAAAATTGCAGTAACTGGAAAACTATTCTTTTGGTATACACTTATTACATTTTTATTTTCTCAACTGATGTTTGTGCTTTCTGTATTTGTAAAACATAGCTTAAGAGTAGTGTAGATGTGAAGGCTGAAATTTGGGAAATGGATCCTTATTTTGGTCATATGGTTGAAATGAATGAGATATTTTGTTGCTTACTACATATACATTTCCATCTGAAGCATTTTATACCTTCATTGTATATTGTGCATGTGAAGTACAAATCATGCAAGTGAGAGGGTAACTGCTTTTCAGTGCTAATCAACCCCAAAAAAGCTGTTTTAAAAACAAACAATCCAAAGGTACTGTAATGTCTGACCTTCGTGCCTTTTGGTGGTGATCTAGTACATTACATGTCTGAACTGCGTTGCTCGTCTCAGTTAGATTTCAATGTTTTTAGGTCAAACTATATGTTCCATCTGGGTTTTGTGTCTTGCTGAGCAGTTTGACAGTTTCTTCTACATTATAATATTTAGAACAGCAAAAACTGTAATTGATGTCTTTGAGAAAAAAAGGTCCCATGAAGCTTTCCCTGGGGAATGGTGAATACATACTTTCTTAAATGAAGACAGCCATAGTAGCCAAAAAACTTCTTATTCCTAGTCATGCATTTTCCCCTTCCTATCAAATCTATATTGTGCTCTCATTGTAAGAAAACAGTTTAAGTTGTTGGGTGGTTGTGCTGCTGTTTGCTTCTTAGCTTTCCAGCCTGCAGCTTTTACTTTTTTTGCTGGTTCAGCACTACTTCAAAAGAACTCTCATTTTGCAGGAAAAAAATGTCTTATAAAGGATCCTGGAAATGCACTCTGGGCATATTTATATACTCAGCTATGCTCTACTTTCATCTGTTGTTTTTCGTAAACCAGGAAGGTATGAGCCAGTTCTCATCCCAAAGCCATGTAGCTATGTCAGAAACTCAAGTAGAATTGTGGTGATAAATCAGGACTTGCATTAAAAATATGGGTCCAGTTGCCCAGAGATCTCTGAGACTGAAGCTGGCATTCTCCCTATTGGATTTGGACCCACACACAGAAGTAGTGTGCAAGTGGCTACTTAGAAATTCCCCATGACTGAGTCAAGAACTGGCATATTGTGGTGGTTCCAGCTTTCTGTCAGCTTTCAGGCCTCTTCCCCAGTGACAGATTTCTGGGTTTGGATGCTTAAATTGTGATCTTCTCTTCTGCCATGGTGCTTAGAAAAGAAACAGTGGGTGCCTACTTTAGTACTAATGTTAAATATTTACCTAACATTTCCAAAATTAGTGATCAAAAGAGAACCTTTACTTCAATGGACAAATTATACTGGCAGTAAGCTTTATTTATAACCATAAATCAATATTTGTCTTGCCGCTGTATGCTGCCTAGTTTTATTTTTCTGAAAGTGCAAAAAGACAGAGGTTACTAATGGAAAGTGCAGAGTAAGTTTTAGCTCTTATCTAGAATAAAATGGCTCAGATCTTTGTTAATTTTGTCCAAGGATGGCCTATTTGTTCTTTCCTTCAGTTGACTATACTGGGCTTTTGACCCTGTGAGCAAAAATATTTTTAAAGTAGCTTTTATTCTAATTCTTAATTTTGGCTTTCAGCTACTTAAGCTTTCTTTTGAACACTAACCTTCTCTGTGCAAACAGGCACACTCCTTGTACGGTTGTATTCTGGCATCATTAATACCATTCTGAGGCTTGTTGTTGACTGAATACAGCCAAGATTTCACCCTCGCTCACAAAAAAAATGATGCAAAATCCCCTCAAGTTTTCATTTTCTTATTTGTTTTTTTATAATCTACTGAACGTGTTTGGGCTGGCATAAGCATGGGGGTTCCACAAACACTGGACTTGTAAAGCAAAATATCTGGGCTGTGATGAATTAAATACGGTGCATAATTTAGGTCGGGAGTCTGTGGACTTCATGATGTAGAGGTGGTGGCAGCAGCAGCAGTCCCTCTCATCTGTGTACAGGAGCAGAAGACATATGACTGTTCACCCAATGTTCAAGTATACTGCAGTCTGAGAAACCATGGTCTAGATGTTTCGCTTAGAGGTTGTTCATTTATGCATTTATTCAACCTGATCTAAAAGCCTTGGTATACATGTGCATGTGTATATAAACATATGTATGAGTAAATAAGAAGATTATTTGCTGAGCTACCCACTAAATATTCAAACAGATTATAAATCCTCTATTAATAAAGCACTAATATTGCCTATTTTAATAATTTCCCCATAAAAAGTTCTACAGAATTCCTGCATGTTTATGCAGAAAATAAGCTACAATATGCGTTCTATGTAAGCTTAGATCCGCTTTGCACAAAGACAATACTCTCAACTCTTTCACATCTGAAATTTTCCAACAGTCTCTCTTTACGCATAGACTAGACAAACACTGCTCCAATCCTGAGTAGTTTTCTTCTCAGGTCAAGGAGTAAAGATATTCTGCAGTTCTGTTTTCAAGTGTTTGAGAGCTGCTTGCTGTTACATTTTAATTACATGGATAGGATCAATAATTTATTCGTTATTACTTTACAATACCCTAGATCCAAAGACTTTGGAGTAGGTTCAGGTAAAGTGTTCTTAGCGCTTGTGAAGGCTGTTGTAATCTTGAATCTTTCAGAATTTGGTTCTAAATCATTTGAAGAGTACTGCAGAGAAACATTGAGTTTATTGAATTCATGGTTTTCTGCTGTTACTGATTATGAATAAAAGCAACTGCAGTGTTAATTAGGCCCAAATAAATCAAGTTCTTGGTGGGTATTATGGAGTTTCTGTCCAGGAATTAAAGCCTTGCCCTGGTCTGATAAGAGATATCCTTCCTTCCCTCATTGTCCCTGCCAAGGATAAAAGTCAAATCAGTTATAAGCTTCTATACCTGTTTTTGTATAGCATGAAATTGCTCTCATCTTTACATGATTGATACAATTAACTTCAGTGGGACTGCTGAAGCAGTGGGTGACCTGGATTTGACTGTGTAAATATGCACTGTCTTGTGTAAGACATATAGATGCCATCTCCTTTAACCGCTATATTATATTTTTTTTCTGAAGTGTCTCTTTTTGTCTGAAAATCAGTTATAGAAGGAATAGGATGTGCCATCTGTATAGCAGTTGCTATTGTCACTTCACCACCCTTCCAGCTTGAGAAACTGTACACAGTGTAATGTAATGTTAAACTGTCCTGTAGAAGGTTAGCTACCTGTACCTCTGGTATTTTTAAAGATATTTCCTTTGTGAAAGATACAGGTTAAGAACCTGCTCTCATCGATGTCAGATATACTCTTGTGACTGATTTCAATAGGAGCAGTGTTGAGCCCGTAGCTTAGCTTGACTTGATCGTGAAGTCACTCTTGCTGGACCTAGTTGCCACTGAATATATATATCAGTGACTTTTTTGAAAATGAGCAGTCATCACATTTATTTCAGATCAAATCTAGTGGAGAAGGAAAGGAGAAAGTTCTACAATAGAAGATAATATTTTGTCTTAATTTTATATCAGTTTGCACTTTGAAAATTACTCCATGAGTCATGAGTGATTGCAGTGAAGTCAGTGAGTAAGGGTGGGGCCTGATCATACTAAGAGATCTTTAGTATGGGCCTGGCTCCTGTCCAGGGCTTATTCAAGTCTTTTGGAATTTTTTAATGGACCATGAATATAAAGGTGATCTGGCCCTGCATCAGGAATCTTTTATTTCCCCAATTAGTAGCAAGGCTTAAAGTTTACCATATACAGAGGGACAACACAATGTCTAAGAAGAAGTAACCATTAAAATCCTCAGATTAGGTCTTAGTTGGAAAGGAAGTGATGCGGAGGTCTTTTGTTGGACTAGTGGGTGAATTGTTGTCAGGATGAACCTTCATCTAATTTACACTTTCTTCCCATATTTTTCTACATTCTTCTTGGTAGCATTATAATTTTATTAATTGAAAAATAGAATATTTTTTCCCCATTGTATTGAGACAAATACATTATATCTTTCTCTTGTATATTAGAATTCTGTACTCTAGTCGTCGTGACAAAAAAATAGCATGATAGTGAACAGCATGTGGTGGTGGATTCTTATATTAAACACAGTTTGTACCTCAAAACCCTCTTTGCAGATATCTGATTGACTAAGATATTATGATTATTTCTAGTTCTGTTGATAAAAAATGTCTTCTTTTCCATATGGGCGAAACATGATTCAAAGATGCACTTCGAAAACAACTACCATATTAAATGAGACCTCTACACAACGAAAGTTGTTTTCGTGCTGTCCCTTGATTCAAATAATTATCATTTCTCCAAATATTTATACTCAATAGTCACACTTACCACAAGGTGCCTTCTTGCATAAACTGACATTTAGTATCTTGTGGTCTGAAAAAAATATTTTTACTTAAAAGGAAGCTAAAACCAAGGCAAATCCTCATAAAACCTGGAATGGCAAAACTAGTTTTAAACCAGGTTTTTCCCTGTCCACTTCTTCAATCCACCAGCAACTCAACTTTTGCGCTATTCAAGGAGCTTTCTTTTGTGAATGGCTTAGATTTGTGAATTAGCATGATAATGCTCCCTCCTTGCATAATGTCAAAATCACCATATAAAGAACCCTAGTCATTGTATGGCTTGCAAAAATACGAAAACGTGTACAAATGGTGATTTACTTTGGTGTGAACTGGTCTTTTAGAACATCTTCAGAATAAAAATGGAAAGATTTTTTTTTTTTAATTTTCTGTTGATGTTAACACAAAAGTATAGTGGTACATTATTGACAGAACTCCAGCATCACCAGAGTATGTAGTGAGCATGGTGATACCATTGTATACATTGTTAAACTGTTTGAAATTCAGAAAGATGCAAATTTCATAGAATGCTGCACTTTTTTCTCTGTAGGGAAAACGAACAGCCTAGTAAGTTTCCACTTTCTTTCTACAAGGTGTTTTAGTCTCACTGGCAGAGTGGTGAAAAGCTAAAGTTTTTATAGAGTGCTTACGCTGTTAAAGCAAAATTGGGTTTTTATCGTCTTACTAAGGAAATAACTGCTCCCATCTATGGGGAAGAAAATGAGATTTTCTGATAGGTAAGGACCCTTCCAAATGCTTCCAAAAGAAATCTGAATATATTAGTGAAATAATAGGCCTCAGAAAATATGGATTTTTAGAAAGACTGTCATAGTAAAATGAGTTAGTCCATCTGCTCATTGATCCACAGGGTCTGAACTTTGGATTTAGTCTTCCCAATGCAGAAATAAGTGAGATTAAAGATATGCTTATATATTTGGTGTGACTTAAATTCTTCTAAACACATGAAGGTCATATGAAAAATATGAAGGTCAGCAGTAGACCTAGAGACCCTCTATATCTTAAATTAGTACATAAGTGCTAAAGGGCTCTGGCCTTTCCCTAGGGATAAATTGCCATGAGAGTCACATTTCTATTCTCCTTGCTTTACAGCAAGTAGGTGTGCCAAAGCAATGGAGAGACATACTGAAACCTTCTTCTCATGCTGGGTGATAATTTCCACAGAAAAGCCACTGCGATGGCTGTCTGCAAGGGCCCTCACATCAGAAGTTAATGCCCATGTGTATCAGCCCAGGCATGAAGGGTAGCGTGTAGAGGGATAAGGTGGAGTGGTGGCTCCTTGGCTCCCCTGTCACCTGTGCAGCACCCAAGCCTGGACCCGCTCATCTCCTGGCTGGGGCAGGAGCAGCAAATCACTGTCCCTAAAGCCCCCTATAGGACCTATAGGTATGAAAGGAATTGCCATTAGGATGATAAACTAATTTACCCTTTTCTTGACACGCTCTTACACGATGTTTTTTTGAATTGTTATTAGCTTCTTTCCTTTGCACATTCCCGCTCATTCATGTTCCCTTTTGTGCACATTTTCTTGACCTTTCCCTCTTTCCTCTGCTATTGGTTGTCAGTGTCTCTACTTCTTACGCTTTCTCTTCTGGCATTCAGAACATCATTCTCCAGACCTTATTCTCTCTTTTCTTTTTCTCTGCACTTTCCTTTCAATGCTTTTTCTTAGGCCCTATAATAGGTTTTCTTGTTAAAATATCATATATAACCTTAACTTCTATTTCTAACATCCCTTTTTTTACATCTGATTTTGTTTTGATTTTCCTGAATTTTGGTGTAAATAAACTATTGTGGTTCGATAAGACCTTTTGGTTAATTATTGGTTGAAGGACATTCTTAGAGAAAAAAAGGGATTTAATACCTCCAGTAATGCACAACGGAAAGAAAGGGGAGTTGTGGGGGGGAAATCAGTTGTGCTGACAGGCTGTCTGACAAATTCTGCTGTCCCCTGACGCAGACACTATCACTGTTTGTGGAGTTTACAGCTATCCTGTTTGCAATGTCTTTCCTTATAGGAAATACTCAAAGTGAAACAGAGTATATGAACTTTTGAATGCAGACCACAGAGAAGCATAAACAGGCAATCACATCCAGCTATAAAAACATGACATGATCTATACATAATACATTTGAACCCTAGCATATTGGCTGCTTTTTATTATAGTTATTAAGAAGAGTCCAAGAGATCTGAAAAATAGCCTGATCCTAAAGGGATAAGAAAATGACACACTTTATTTGAAACCATTACTTACTGTACCACTTTGGGGGGGTTTAATTGCATTGTCTAGCATGCATCATCTTGGCATGCTACTTTTTCATGATGGAATTCAGTTATGTAATTCACTATTTTCGGTACTTACTGCAGTTACATGCTTTATAGAGGGGAACATAATACGGACTTCTATGCTTCATGTACTTAGTGATAAACATATGGAATAAATTACCAGGCAAAAGCAATTCGAAATAAAGAATACAAATGGGTCAAGTTTGTTTCTGTGGAAGAAAGAAACAAACTTATAATTCAACAGTAGAAAGCCTTGGACTGATACGAATTGGAAATTGGCAGGTAAGAGCAGGCAGCCCTTTCTTAATCTTGTAACCGTATGCATTTGAGGCTCTCATATGTGCCTTTCATATTAAACATCACGTTTGTGGGCATAATTACTTAGCTGTACTTTCATATGTCATCTTCAAATTCTTTAACCTCAGTGTTCTGAGTCTACAATCATTTCCCAATTAACCACTGCAAATTGCCTGACAGCCTTTAACAGCCACTGTGATGAAGAGGGAATGAATCTCTACATTCAATTCCAAGGCACAGGTTTCAAAACCCCTTACTCTACTTTTAGCAGGTGAAGGCAATAAAGATGATGTGACAACTTGCTAAGACAACATTTTTGCACTGTTACTAAAATGCTAACTTTTGTGGCCAGGAAGTATCACAGCTGCCTACAGGTGACGTTGAGAGCTCCCATGACTTATGGGAAAAAGATACAAAATAAGAAGTAGGCCTTGCTGTTCTGTGGGATGAAGATGAGTAACTGGGTTTAAAGAAATATCTTTGGTAAAATTTAGTAGGAAGTGCTCATTGAAGGAGGCTAGTATTGCTAGAAGAAAATATCAGTGACTTGGTGAGTCTAATTGTGAGTAAAAGACTCAAAAGATTTGTTATCTCCTAGTAATTCTGGGAAGAAAAAGTGCTGTGGTGCAATGATTTCCAGAAATACAATAGAAAGAGAAACTGAACTCAACAGAGAAGTGTATGGAGTAAACCCATGTGCCCATATATAAATTTTGTACTGTCCTGCTGCTTAGATGGGATTTGCATGTTGTGTAAGTTTGAACTTAGCTCTTTCTATAGGTTTGATTTTCATCTTCTGCCTGTGCTTCTGGCAGATTTAACATGTGGTGTTAAGAAACATGGCAAAGATTCTCTGACTAAAATACTGTAATACTTGATGAGGCACTCTTGCCAGCAATGGCAAGAGCAGTATTACTGTGAAGGCTCTTCTTGGTATTGGACAATGGAAGGGACTGAGATTCTCCTTCTGAAAGAGGAACTAAAACAACAATACAATTGCTTGGATATTTGTTCCTCCCTCAAAACCTGAGCAATCAGAAGATCTCACTTACTTCAGCATACTTGCTGAAAGGACTGTATTTCCTGCAAAAGGAAAGGGTATTTTTAGAAGTTCTGTCAATAACGTAAATTACTTCTTCCTAGTTTTCAAATATTTATCTTCTCACTTCTAATTAAGGCAAGGAAAGTATGTGATAGCTAAGATACTCAAACTCACAAATGGTTTGTATTCAAAACCTGTAAGAAATGCTTTCAATAGTGATAAGATTACAAAGCTACAACTATAAAAAGCAATTGTTACATGGCATATTATTTTGGATCCCACTTGTGATTATTATTCTCTAATAATTCTGTTTTTTAAAACTATATAAAGATGTAACGTATTCCTATGGGAAATCACATTTTAAAATATAAGGAAATTTAACTTTTCTGACATTTAAAATGAGATTTTTTTCCAAAGCTGTCCCATGGGCTTTGGAGATACAGGGAGCCCTAACATTCAAATCCCATAACAGGGACTGAAAATGTCAGCCTAAAGGCAAGGTTAGAAAACACAACAGGTCAAATTCCTTTAAGAAAACTGTCCAGTATTATCAATAGAATATTGCTCTGTTTCCTTAGCAGAAAATTTATTTCAATATGTACCTGATGCTACAAAAATTATTTAGAGAAGTTTTTCTCTGCATGGACTACAAAGTCAGCCAGACTCTCAGCATTCATTGTTTTCTGCTGCCCAGCTGCACACATCAAGGAACTTTCTCAGCTAATGCTACTTACCAAAAAACGTTTCTTTCACACAAATGCCCAATGCCACAAGCTCCTGTGGTGCCTCTCAGCTTTTATTGGATATTAAATTTGTTGCCCTTGAGAATTATAGGAAGATACTGAGAGTCTGTGTTGCTGGTCCTAAGCCTTTGCATACAGTTACTGTATAGTTATCCTTAATGTAAAACATCCCGTGGCAAAAAATAAAAGAGGAAACAGAAAAGCTCTAAATATAGACAACACTATTATAGACATTTTACAATTAGATGAACTGGGAAACAAAGCACAAACATACACATGCTATCCTCCTCTCTACCTGCATGTCGAATTATTCTCTATGAGAAAAACAGAATCTTTTAACAACTGACCTGTTGCTCAGCTAGCTATAAAGAAATCATTAACCTATTATGATGCACACATGCTGTTCCACCTGACAGGAAGACGTTTCAATTGTAGTTTTTGACAAAATTTTCATGAAAGACAGTATGCTCAATAAGAGGAAAATCAACAGAGAATGTTATAGAACTCTGTGGCATTTTCTGAGGATCATTAAAGGGATCTTTAATGAAAGCAGCTGAGTAATGTGCCACAGGAAGAAATAGACTCATAAAGGACCTTGAGTGTATTTGAACGAAGAACAACGACATCCTTAGGTTTCACCATGAAGTAAGAATGTGGGGAGGCCAGGCTCAGAATGCTAGGAAAATGAGTCTGTATGAGGAGGGATGTTTCATCCCAGAGTAACCTTCTCCCTCACCCTGGAAAATCTCAGGGCAGCAAGAGGCATATAACACATCCCTCCACCCTGTGGCAGGCAGCTATTGTTGTTCAAGGGAAAGTCTCCCTTACCTTATTGCTGAGGTTCTTTGTATTCATTTTCTCAAACTCCTGTTGGTCCTACTTGATCTTTCCTAGTTAGGTTAATTCTTTCTTTGTGTATGTAAATGATACAAAGCTGGGAGGGGTGGATGTTACATCAGAGGGGTTTGCTGCCTTTCAGAGGGACCTGTACCACCTAGACAATTGGGCCAAAAGGAACCTCAGGGAGTTCAGCCATGGGAAACAAGAAGTCCTTCATCTGGGAAGGGATAACCAGCCCCATGTGCTAATATGGACTGGGAAGCAACTGTCTGGAAAGCAGCTCTGCAGAGAAGCACCTGGGGGTCTTGGTGGATAACAAGTTGAAATAAGCCAGGAACACACCCATGCAGCAAAGAGGACCAATGGTATCCTGAGCTGCATTAGGCAGAGCATTACGAACAGGTTGAGGGACACGATCCATCTCCTCTACTCAGCACTGGTGAAACTCATTTGGAGTGCTGGGTCCAGTGTTTGACTCTCCAGTACATGAGAGACGTGGACTTATTGGAGCATAGCCAGTAAAGGGCCATGAAGATGATGAAGGAACAGGAATATCTCTCCTATGCAGGAATGCTGAGAGAGCTGAGACTGTTCAGCCTGAAGAAGAGAAGACTCAGAGGGATCTCATCAATGTATATAAATGCTTGATAGAGGGGGTGAAGCAGACAGAGTCAGATTTTTAACCATGGGGCTCAGGTGCAGGACAAGAGGCAATGGGCCCAATGCAGAAACACATGAAATTACTCTTGACTGTAAAGAAAGACTTTTTTTTACTGTAAGGATGACTGAACATGGGAAAAGGTTTCCTGGAGAAACTGTAGAGTCTCCATTTTTGGAGACAGAACAAACCTGTTTGGACATGGCCCTGGGCAACATACTCGAGGGGACTTCACTTGAGCAGGAGGCTCGGACTTGATGATCTTGAGAGTTTCCTTCCAGCCTTATCCATTCTGAGGTTTGGTGATTCTGCTATCGTAAAATTCTTCTTAGGTTAATGTTGTGCTTAGATAACAGAGAAATAAAACAACTCAAGAAAAAAATGTTTGGCTTCAGTATGGATTGCTTAAATTTAAAATAAAAATAGAAAATGAAGAAAGTATAGGTTATATATAGAGGTTGTTTATTATATGGTATGTGAAAAGAGTTATCCTAAGCACATAACTGAGCTGTGGATTTCCCTAGCACAGTAAGAAGCATTGTAGTATTCATTTAAATATTCTGAAATGAAAGTTGTATGAATTTTTTAATGTATCACAAGGACTGACAAATCCCACATTTTTGTTGGAATATCAGAGGAATGTTTTATATGGATAATTGGATAACTTTCACAGTGACAGCAAAGAAAGCAAGCTTCGTTCTGTCATTTTTGGGATCTGCTGAAATAATTTCTCATTTTCTAAAATCCAACCCTATGACAAAAGAGGATGTTGTACCAATTTTATATATGATTTATCACCATAATTCAGTCTTTCAGAAAGAGTACATGACTAATACAGTCCTTTGTATAGCTTGTAAGAAGTCAGGAGAGAACATGATGTTGTCTGATGTGAGCCACTAGAGTTTGGTGACGCACAGAGTCTGCCACTGCATAGTGCAAATTCTTCAGAACTTGGGAAAACAGAGAAGTAAACCAATTTCTTAAAAGCATAAATGATTTGGAATGAAGTGAAATGAGTGCATAATCTAACAAGCTGAAAGGATCTCTGGGGCACAACTAGAGAAGGATAAAAGTAGTTGATTATCTACTTACAACTAAAGGTGCAGCAGAAAGAGAGTATGCAGGCAGCTGTCATTCCAGCTCAGGAGCATTGTGTGTTATCTCAGACAGAAAGCTGCCTATGAAACCAGAGGAAGTATGCACATCCCATCCAACAGAAAAAGTATAGGTGTTTTAAACAAAATTTAAGTGATAAAAGACTCACTTCTTTTAAGCCTGAAATCTTTAACTGTAAGACAGGAGAAGGTACTCGGTAAAACCCAGGATTTGGTTGTGAGCTAAACTGATTGATGTGCGGATTAAATAAACAGTTTGAAACAGTATGCTTACAAAATAGCATGATGGTTCAGTAGTTATGTATGATAACTCAAAAAAGATGTCAAGCTTTCAGTCTCAAGAAGAAATAATTTACTAGGGGTAGGGATACTGTCAATAAAATGAAGAAAAGAGCCAACTAGTCCATGATTCGTGCCAAAAATGAACTCCATTCACCTGAAAACAGAGGTTAAGGAGAGTGGCTTGTAAGGTTCAATGCAAATAGGACCAAGTATGCACACTTGCTAGTCACTGTATTGAATATATAACCTCTGCATACACAGGGACCCCAAAGAATTAAAGAACTATCAGAAGGGAACATTTTCCACTGTCTAAAATGGCAAAAATTCTGGAAAAGATGTTTAGTTCAAAGTTTTTCACTATGCTCAATTGATACCAGGGTTTTGACATAGGTCATTAGAAAAACAAAGTTTGCATTTTTATATGTTCAACCCTTGCTAAAAGGATGCTATTTTTCAGACTGTCTTTTTGGTTATGCTCTGGTCCTGAGGTGTGACACCAAAATGCATTGTAAGAAAGTTTGATGTTATGACAGCCATTAAGTCTGATGGTGTTTTACACTGTGGGAAAACAGTTCGTAGTGTGATAAGAAAGAATGAGTGACTTTAGAAATATTCAGAGTGTAGGTTAAGGCTATAGAAATAAAAATTAAAAAATCTATGTAATAGAAACAACATACCTGTGTGACAAGTTAGCACAGCAAAGACTAGAGCTAGCTCACTGTATAAATGAAGTCTCAGTGATGCTTGTTCTCAAATACAGGAGTGGCAAGCAAAGATTTCTTTGGAGTAGCAAACTATGGAGCATGAAGTATGCCTAATTTGTCTACTAGCAATCTGAGAGTTCTCTGATGCAAAAATGTTGAACAGACATCAGAAGAATTTGTTTATAAAGAGCATAAGTAACCAAAGGTATCATTTCTGAAATAGAGAGTAAATTAAAGAACAAACTGCCTATAAACATATGTAATAGGAGGCCTGATACAATTATTTGAGAAAATCTGTTTCAAAAAGCAAGAACAAGGGAGTTGTTCCACATAATGAGCTATCACTAGAATTGTTTGTCAATATGCTCAGGAAAAGAAAGAAGCTTTGGTCTTGGTCCGCTGGGATAAAAGATTTCATGTCTTTTTAATGGTAATTCAGTGTACGTTAGCAGAACCCAGTTACTGGAATTGTCAGGTAAATAAGAAAGTAAGGTTGTAGACATTTATTTATTTTTCAGTTACATATGTACAATTTTCAAACTGAACACTAATCTGGAAGAGAAGCCATATTATAAATGCATAGTCCAGAGAATTTTGTGTAAAAAGAGATAGATTATATACATGTCAATCTGTTACAACAATAAATCTGTTTGGTCTTCCATGAAATGAGGAATACTATTACTAGAGATATTGCAACAGATGAGAGATACTAAGGAAACTATATAAATCATAAGGTGTGAAGAGCAGCACATTCATAGAATCTTATATCAAATGAAAAGTAGTGTAGGCGTGGGTAACGGACCGTTGTAACGATGTGACCCCAATATGAGTATGATCGTACACCTTTATTAGTCAGCAAAACAAGGTTTATATAGCAAAACTATTACAGCATCTGAATGGTTAAAACCCCA
>Ga0065711_1031638_pt1 | contig 29158 bp, 13 predicted proteins | sample Hoacrofraction12_FD_59098 | JGI IMG/M metagenome (GOLD analysis project Ga0065711, IMG submission 59098) | Hoatzin crop microbial communities from Cojedes, Venezuela - Epithelial fraction 12 v2 (version 2) | ecosystem: Host-associated > Birds > Digestive system > Esophagus > Crop | place... | reverse complement strand
CCCCCCCCCCCAAACTTGTCTTATCTGACTTTGTTATTATACTCTAATTAAAATATAGTGGGTTATTTGCTTGACATAGAAACTGAATTACATTAATAAAGAGTATGCAAAAACTCTTCAGTTAGTCATTGGCGAGGGGGAAAGTGTAAGTTATCACTTCTCTTCATTAATAATTTTGGTGGTACCAGTTACTTGTTTCTGTGTGAAGAGTGGTTTATTTTCTAAATTACAGAACAGGTATAGTGAATTGGATAGAAGTGACCATCTATGATATTGTGAGATTTCTATTCAACGTACCGGCTGCCAACATTCTCACTGAAGTAACCACTGTCTCGTGGTAGCAATGTACTTAGGACTTCTTCAGCTGAACTCAGCTTTAGCTTGAGACCTAATGAGGTCTGAATTGTCTGGTGCCCCAGAGAGGAGCAGTTTGTGCAGGCTTTTCTGACCTGTATTTTAACTGTTACAGCCCATCCATTTGGTTCAGATGTGCTCCGCAGTCCTTTACCACCAAGTCGATAGAATATCTCCTTATTTCCCTATAGAGGGCAAAATGCTTTTGGTTTCCCATTTTGTTAGAGGTTGGTTCTCAGGCGTGTTTACAGGCCTCTGGTGGCACATCTTAGTAGCCTATAAAGCTGGACATGTGCTAAGTCCTGGGTGAGGAATTTTTTAGTCTAGCTAACAATTTTGAAATCACCTGGATTCCAAGTAGAGTAAGATAAACTGAAACAGAAATCTCTCTAATATTTTAATTGTTGCCTAGTTTTCTAAATATTAAAAAACAAACTTGCATAGAGAGTAAATGGAGCTTATTTTTCATTATACCCTGCACTGTAAAGTGTCTGTCCTGTCTCTATGTCACTGTCGTCCCTTAAACCTTAAAATGTACCCTATGCACAGATTTGAATTGATTAGATTTGCCACCTTCGTAGGAAAGAAAACTAGGTTTTCTTTTATATGCTTGTGTTTTTGTGTGAGACTTCCAGGAGTTCCTTTAAGCTTAGTTTTTCATTAAAACGTCATCATTTCTAACTTCCTCAGAGAGGGATTTTAAAATGTTTGGTCCAGGCTTTCATTTGAGTTGTCATGAATTAATAATTCTATGACTTAATTGTAATACTGTGAAGGTGACTGGTCGTAAAGTAATTTATAAGATTTTCATTCTTAAGCATTGATTTAATCTCTGAAAGTTCTGGTGTGGGACCTAACCCTCTGAGTTCCTTTGCACTTTGCTTTTGCCTTGGTCTTTATTAGATGCTCTCACATAAAGCATATCTTTCACTGAGGTCTTGTACTTCAAAGTAAATGAGAAGTGTATATATTAAAATCTAATCAATGTAAAGGCATAGCATTACTTAAAAATACTATTCCGATCAAACTCTCTTTGAATAGGGAAATAAAAGAAATAACACCTGCTTGTAGCATTCTGATTAGCATGGCTAGAGGTAAGAGTGGATGGAGACTGAAAAGTTGGTTGCGGAAAATAACAGAAAGTAATCCTGTTAAGCTGAGAATTCTGTAGCTGAACTGGAGTATTTGGGTGAAAGGTTTTGAGAGTGGATTTTTGAGCCATCTTTAGTGGTCATCTGTTCTGAAGAGGGGGGAAAAAGGAAGATGAGAGAGTTCCTTTTTGCTCTGCAGTTAAAGGTGCCGAGTCATAGAAACAGTGAAGCATGCTTGTCCTGTAAGGCACGGTAAAGAGGCTAAGGCGATCATGCTGCCAGTTCCTCTAACTTTTAACCTATTTTAACTGGTTTTGAGGGAGTCATAGGTCTTCTGAAAACAAGACACTAGGCAGAGGAGAGGGGCCTCACTAGTGTCCTGGACAGGTAGAAAGAGGAGGCAGCAAGAGCACACCTCGGTTTAAATATGAAAGAAAACATAGCAAAGACCTTAAACGCCTCACTGGAATGGGAATCTCCTTTGGAGCCTGCAGCAGACCACAGTGGAAGGGCTAACTGCAGGAAATAATCTGTATGGAAAAAGAAATACCTTTTGCTTTCTGGAGTGCTTTTCAGGGTCTGGCTTAACATGTAATGGCATTTGACTGAAGTGGCCATTAGGTCATCTCTCTATAGAATTTTGTGGCTTACAGCAGCGCTTCTGTTCTCTTATTTTAACCTTAGGGTTTGGGGAACGGCTGTTGTCTCGAGTGACAAAAACTCTACCTAGTTTTGTGTAGATGGCGGACATTAGGTACACATAAGCTCTTTCTCAGTTTCCATCCAATGAAATGAATGGTGTAAAGCTGTTCCTGTTTTCTGGTTCTTTACCTTACGGTCTTTCAGAGTGATGATTTTTCTGAACTATGATGTTTTTTAATATGTAGTGCTAGTATACTTATCTGATTTAAAGTCCGTTCCTACTCTTATACAGATACCTTCCATTTATTTCTGGTTCCTTCGGTGGAAGAGCATCTCTTTGTTGAGGAGGTTGATAGTGACAGCTTGTAGTTCTTTTATGTCCTATTTACTCCTCTTTGCCTCGGTCCTTTGGTGTATAACTGGTGTGTGTTGTCCAGCTAAAGGTGCTGCGCATATCAGCAAGAAACATCTTCAATCTTGTCATAGTCCAGAGGACACTGTTGTCTTAATGCATTCACAGTCTGTCAGATTTTTGTTTTGTTGATGCGAGGAGAAAGAATCTGAAAGTATATTGTAAACATTAACATAGTTCTGTTATATGTGTTAATACTGGAAAGCATATAGGTCAAAATTGTTGAGTTAAATGTAGACAAGTCATTTTGTCATCAGCCATACTTAGTGTCAGTTTTGGAAAATGAACGGTAAGAATTTGAATAGAAGAAACCAGAAACTTTGGAAAAAGTGTAGCTTTTTGAAAAAGAGACAATTAGAAGATAACAGTAGTTGGAGAGGTTCCTGATACAATTAAAACCAAATACACATAAATCCTATTCCAGGTCAGGCACTTTTCATATTGCGTTCACACCCATGACATCTTTGTCAGGTTCTCTTCAACAGACCATTTAGAGCTAAGGAGCTTTAGGAACTGCGTATTAATCATAACCACTCGTCTGAGATAAGCCTGCTTTTCTGCAGCTTGTCAAAGCTGTACAAAAACTTAGTTACACCCCCTGGTAAAATGCTTTGTATATGGTTATGATTACTACAGCTTTCAAAAACTGATTGTCAGGTATTTTACCAGTGATATACCTTGTAGGCAGTTATTCTTCTGTAGTAGCATGTCAGCAGGGAGATGAGCTCATTGTGAAATCTTTCATATGATTCTTTTGTAGCAAACAAGATCCCCTAGAGAGCTCTGTTAGTGGCCAGACATGAAATCATGGTACAGCAAGAAATCATCGAGCCATGCGGTTGCATGATTTTAAAAATACTGATTTAACAGTTGATGCATACCAGCTCCTTCTGGAAGTCATTTTCAGTGGATTATCTTCTTCTTTTCCTTTGGAGAAGAGAGAACTGATTTTAGAGTCGGGATATGTCCATAGTGTTAGTGCACAGCTTTTTTGAAACGGAGGGCAGGTACAGTGGGAATGATCAGACAAGCTTAATAACAAGTGTGGAGGTTTTTGTGTGTGTCTGTTCGTGGTTGTTTCTAATCACGGTGTTGTGAAGCAGATGTTAAATGAGAGCGTGTAGCAGTTAAACATGCTAATACAACTGAATGATGGAATTAAATTTTTGTATCCAGTATGGAGTGCATGCATTTTAGTCAAAGTGAAGAAGAGTCCAGAAAAATATTTATCCTTGTGATGCAAAACCTAAAGTATTAAACACTTAGGACAAATCAAAGTCAGGTGTCTTTAATAGTTTACAGGGAAAAAAGTGATTTCAAGCAGTGTTCTGTCTTCTGTGATAGGGTGGACTGAAAAACAGCAAGCATGAATGCACACTGTCCTCGCAAGAATATATTCATGAATTGCGATCTGGAATTTCAGAGGAAAAGCTTCTTAATTGTCTAGAGTCTTTGAGAGTGTCTCTAACTAGCAATCCAGTCAGGTAAGTAATTTCTGCTGCAGTTTTCATCATGCTGTTTTTTTCTAAGCAATAAAGAGTTGTGGGGTTTTTTTTGGAACCAGGGTAATTATGCTAATGCTTGTTGGCATGAGAAAGTAGTTCTCAGCACACTGGAAATTGGTAAGTGAAACGTTTGCAACTGTGTGCAGTATGTTCTCGCCTTTCACAGCGGTGCTCAACAGCTCCTAGTTGGTGGAAGTAAGCATTTGTCTTAATGGTTGATCAGGTTTTCCTGGAAAGTGAGACTTAAAGCGGCATCTATGAAGAGATGTACAAGCAGTATTGGAGACATAACTTTGCAAGTTTTACGTTTGATTAAGAAATTGAAAGTATTTTTCTTCCTTTTTCCAGCTGGGTTAACAATTTTGGACATGAAGGTCTTGGACTTCTCTTGGATGCATTGGAAAAGCTTCTGGACAAGAAACAGTAAGGACTCAGATCATCTGAAGGGAGGGGTGGGGGAGCTTGTGAAGATTGTTTGTACTTATGTTATTTTCCTCCTTCCTTTCAAGGCAAGAAAGTATTGATAAGAAGAATCAACATAAACTTATCCAGTGCCTCAGAGCATTTATGAACAATAAAGTAAGAGATGCTTAAAGTTCAAATACTTCTAGCATGATTGTTTTTTGTTGACTTCAAGATCTGTGTAGCATGTTGAATCTCAGAAAAGGAAGGAAAGCTTCTATATCCAGTGTCAGCTGACTCTTTGGAGATGCAGGTCTTAAACTTAGTATAATTTTTTGTTGAGAGTCTTGTTAATAAACCTGTCTCAATATGCATTTTGTCTTAGTTTTGTTACATATTATGCCTTTTTGGAAGTAAAATATTTAGCCAACAGAGGATGATAGTATGGATTTAAGGTGAGTGAATTCAGAAATTTTCATGCTGTTAAGGTGTTTCAGATATAGATGGAAAATTAGAAATGATTTGTTTTTTGGTGGATACATGATTTTACAAGATGTGGTATCTTCCGTAGGAGCTGACTCACTCTCTTTCTTAGGAGAAAGCCTCAAATGTAAGATCGGGAAAACTGACTTGTGTCCCCAAGTGGTAATACCAGAAGGTTGTAGTATGGTGTTGCCAAACTTCATATGGGGGTGAGGGGGCGTGAGGATTCCTAAGGATATGAAGCCCAAAGATGATGATGAGTATTCGAGGCAAATACAGTCTTTTCACAGTAAGCTTTTTGTTTCTTTAAGTACGGATTGCAAAGGATTCTAGGAGACGAAAGAAGTCTCTTGCTGTTATCAAGAGCAATTGACCCAAAGCAACCACACATGATGACCGAAACAGTGAAAATACTTTCTGCTATCTGCATTGTTGGAGAGGAAAATATGTAAGTATGACATTGAAAAAATTTTTTTCTTTTTCTTTGGAATGCTCATGAGTTGTCAGTTTGGACACAGGTGAGGGGATTTGTCAGTGAAAAAAATGTAACCTGTTAAGTCTTTACTTTCTTAATGTAGTTTAAATAAAAAGAGACTTTTACCTGTTCTGATGCATTAATCCAGTATTAGATCAGACCGAAGCAAAGGAGCAGAGATCTACAAACCACGGCTTAAGTGGAAAGTCTGAAAGGACTGATTGCTTACTGTAGAGAAGACTTAATGAGCCATAACTGTTCATAAGGGGCTGCTGAAAAAAGATATATGTTATTTCGTGTATCTCTGAGTGTGATCAGGGATTGTGAACTTTTAATTGCCACAAGGAAAGCTGTCAGCTTTAAAGACACTTTAGAAGAGTATGTGGTAGCATGGGGCACTACTGAGCCTGTCATTGTGGGGAGGATCAAGACTGGTGCATCTCCCCTCAGGAAGGGAGATGAACTTACTATATTTGAAACTTACTGATTTGACACCACATATTAAGATTTTTCATTAGTTCAGAAGATAATAATATAGAAATAAATATATGCATGGATTTTATTAAAATATCACCTCTCTACCTAAACATAACAGATTTGACAGGAGCAAAAGGTTTACATTTATAACTGAAGTTTTGAACAGTTCAAGTTAGAGTTATGCAGCACATGTCCATGAGCTTTTTTAAAATAAAGATAATTGGTTGGCATATGTTTGCTTTGAATTACTGAGTGTGTTAGTTTACTGAAGGTTAAAAACGGCAAGCTCTGTGTGTTCTGTGCAATAAATAGATAGAAACATTTTGTTTTCTGCAAAGACAGTTTATTAGAATTCCCAGATGTTAAACATGTCAGCTAGTACCTAGTGCACAATCTTGCAAAGGTAGTGATTTTTTTTTTTTTCCCCTCGTTGGTCGTTTCTTAGCTGAAAGTTACAATAATTTAGAGATTTATTCACTTTTTAAATTTCAACATTAATTTTATAGATTTTATCAATTGGTTTTTTGGTTTATTTCCAAGTTCATATAGAAAAGTGTAGATAAATGCGATCAGAGTCTCTGTCAGCACACTAAAGTCTTGAGTTGTGTAAATAGCGGCGAAGCATCTTTAAAATGAGAAAGCTGGCTGTGGTATGCTTTTTGACAGTTTCTCTTTCTCTCAGTCTGGACAAGCTTTTAGGTGCGATAACAACTGCTGCCGAAAGGCACAATAGGGAACGTTTTTCTCAGATTGTTGAAGGGCTGGAAAAGCATGAATTCTTACAGCTGCAGGTGGGTTTACTTTTTTATATGCTTACTCATACTTCAGAAATAATCTGAAATACTAGAAGACTGTGTGTTATTTTATGATCTTTAAAATATTAACCAGCAAAATTTTTTAGTGCTATTACTTCAGTACTCAGTAAGAGAGGAAAACCAAATAGAAATGGCCTGCTGATAGAAGATTTTCTAATTGTTAACAGTGTGAAACCAAGAAACTCACTTTTTCATCCCAAAAATAAGATTGATAAGTCTTGACATTAATAAGAAGAGAGTAATTGGTGATATTCCTTTTCTTGGATTCCAGATGTAATGCTCAAGTAACAAGTCTATGAAATTATTTTATTATCTTTGTCACTACTTAATCTTCTTGATTCAGTGATTCTGTGATTCTTGATCGGGAATTTTGTGTGGTTGAATGGACCGAAAAAATCCAGCTCTGTCCTCTGAAATATTTTAGTTATTGTTACTGGAGCCCAGAGGAGTTGGAGTTTAAGGAGCTGGAGGCAGTGCTCCCTGTATATCATTTGGGTTTAGGGAGGAAGCACGAAAAAGTACTCTTAAGTTGCATTGCTTGTTTAAACACCTCCTTTTTCCCCAGTCTTGCCCCACCCAAAGTAAACAAAACCTCCTGTACTTAGGGCTTTGAACTGATTCCGTTGAAGTAATATATTTGTGAAAAGACAGAACAAGTTTTTGTGGTGCTCGTGTGGTTCTAAACTAAACTCAAATACCCACCTCAACTGGAATGCCTTAACTGAGCATACACTTCAAGTATCTTGCTGTTTGAAGTACCTTTGGTAGGAACATACTTCTAGTATGGTTTATGAGTCATGTCCTACATCACATGTTCATTGCTGGTTGTGTGTCAGTGGGCAGAGTTTTTTATTCTCTGTATGTACCTGAATAGCACAGGAGTTTTGGTTGCTATCAGAATGCAAGCTTTTTTTAATTGCTTTTTATTGGTAACTGCAAGTGTTTACATAGAGACCTAAGTGGCTGAATGTCCTACTGAAGGATGACTTTGAGTTATTTCCTGCTTGTAATACAGTATTTATACAGATTTTGTATTGCTAAAATTTGTATTTCAGCTACCATGGCTGAAAGACGTGGAAAAGTAGAATTCAAGCATGGCAGGTGTATCTGCGTGGAAGCGACACCTTTTCCATTATTAGATCATATATATGTCAGCTGTAGTTGTCTGAACGCTATGTTTGCCATCAGTGGTTCTTGTTTCAGAGCTCATGAGTTAACGATTTTCAATAAGTTTCTATAAATGACATTGTAATCTTAATAATGCTATCATAGAAGAATTCATTTTGAAGTTGTCTTCTACTTTATGACCTTGTTGATTTAAAACAAACAAACCCAACCACACAACATTCCTGCTCCTCCCCAGCCCGAAACCTCACTTGTATGTCAGTAAAGGTACAATTGCAAGACTCATTAAGTTGTTCCTGACAAAATCGTTCTTTACTTGTAATGTATTAGCACAAGCCATTAAGCCAGAGTCTCTTCTGGCAAAAGCAATCATAGCAGATGGTACCTCTTCTCTCTATTAATTTCAGATTGGACATGTACTTTGGCTTGTTAAGTCACGTCATAGTAGTAAAATAACAAGAATCATTCAAGCGAGCATGATGATACTACATTATCAGAAGATGCAGCTATATAAAGGGAGTGCCTTTGAAAGGGTGTTTTAACAGAAATTTAAGACTCCATAAGGTGTTTCATTAAAACTAAATAGTGAATGTAATTAAAACAGGAAGGGTGCTGTATCTGACTTTTCTCTGCAGCTATTGATTTTTATTTATTTTTTTTCTACTCTGATGCTACTTCTGTTTGCAGTTGACATCTTCTGCCAGACTTGATATTTCCCTGGAGTCCCATTTTAGTCTTTTAATGTGGATCAGCACTATTGTCTACCTGTTTTAAAGTAAATCAATTAAAGTGCACAGCTGTTCAATTGAAGCATTAGCCAGTATCCTAAGACTTCAGGCATTTTGCGAAAGTGCTTTGCAGGAGTGGAAAAGACACCTGGTGATGCAAATTATTTCATGTATGGGTGTGTTTGGGGTGGGTTACTTTTGCTTTTTTTAAAATTTTCGATGACTGTAAAAACAGGTTGTTTTCAAGTTGGTGAATACTGAGGAGAAAGAGAAGGACTTGCAATGTGGAACTGTAGTGTGGGAATAACTTTCTGAAATGAAGTATGATCCTTTATGTGATACAATTTTGACATAGCAGAAGCACTCACAATATGAAAGCAGAGCAGTATTTGATGCTGCTGAAATAAACCAAATTCAGGTGTTGCATGTATGCTGCATAATAAATAATGTTAATCTCTTGACATCTGGTTTTACAGTTAAACTGAAATAGTCAAAGACAGTATTTATTTTCATTCCATACATACTAATTTTTTTGCCTATATTTCCATTAACAGGTAGCGTGTATGCAGCTCATCAATGCCCTTGTTACATCTCCAGAAGATCTTGATTTCAGGATACACTTGAGAAATGAGTTTTTACGTTGTGGTCTGAAGAAAATATTGCCTGTAAGTCATTTGTAGATGGGATCTGATCACAGTTAACTGCTTCTGAATGTTGAAGATAACCAAATTGTTTTGCTGAGAGTAGCGGATGTGCAAGATTGGGGGTGGGGAAGGTCAGACCTGGAAAGGACCATCATTCCAAATCTGCTTTCATTCTGCATAGTTGCAAATTTAGGGCCTCGTGAGCTATGTAAACCAGAATGGCAGTTGAAACAAGTCAGTATATTAAAAATGAAATTAAGCTTGTCAGATTTAGCATAATGAGCTCAAAGCACATGCAGTGAATGTGAGTCTGGCTGTGGAACCAATCTTGGCTTAACTTTCTTTGTGTATGCTGTTCCTGTTGTTTTCTGTGAAATCTGTTTTTGTTTAATCTGCTTTCTGAAAATGCATGTGGAGTTTTTAAGGAAAAAATCAAATTGGCTCCTTCATTCTCTTGGAGACTGCATGTCTTCGTGCAACTGCAGAGAAGTATGCCTTTACGGGTAGTTGCGTATGAATGTTTGTGAGTTAGGGGTAGGCTTTATAGCTCTTAAGCATCACAACGGTTTCTTGGTTACATCAAGAATATGTATAATCAAGCTATTCAGCAGTTCCTCTAAAAGGTGAGAAAAATTAAAGAGTACATGCTTGTATTTGGCCGAAACAGAATTTGCATCAATAAGTGCTTAAAAGATTTAAGAATTGGGGGTGGCTTAGGTGGCAAATAAACTGTAATGTAATAAATCATGATAGAAAACTTCATATACCTGTATGTCAGTACACTCTGAGTTTAAAAGCGATTAATATTTACTGATAACAGTCTTTTCTAAAAATCTTGAACACCTATTGTGTTGAAATTCTGAATCTAGTAAGGTTAGTTAATATACAATCTGTAATATCAACTAAAACAGTCAGTACTGTCTTGCTTATTGTCTATTTATAATGTATTAATTACAACGTACACATTGAACTCAGGTCATTAATTCTGCATGGAATCAATGTCCAAGGTAGAGGAGTGGTTTTTTTAGATTACAAATCAACTTTCTTAATGACAAAGCATCTTAAGAAGACTTCATGCTCTTATCTGTGCTTAGGGATAAACTTTCAAGAAATTTGTAAATGAGAGTTTCTTGAACAAAAAACATCAAGAGGAGGATCCGTATTTCTCTCAGTCTGTCCAGATTCCCCATAGCCATTTCTGGTTTTCAAACATTAGAACTAATATGAGTTTCTACTTTTTTTGGGAATATACATGGTTGCCATTCAGTTTGTGCGTATCCAGTTATGACAATTCCAGGCCGATTTTCATTTAAAGCATGTAGTGCATTCACAGTAACAGCTTTTGAACTAGTTTCATTTTTGTGATTTGCCTAGTAGGAATCTAAACTCGATTCTTAAGTGTATTGGAGACAATGCTTATATTTCTTACAAGAAAAACAAACTTTTCCCTGCTCCAAGTACCAATTTTGGTTTTGTTTTTTTATTTTTGAAAGTATTTCTCAATATGCTGTGGATGTTTTTATGCTATGATCTCCAGTAACTTAATAACAGAAATTGTAAGCATATCTTTTTTACACTTCTTTCGGCTTTTTAAGTTCACTTTAATTAATGTTTTGAAATATCCTTTTGCTATTTTTTTTGAAGAAACTGACATTAAAAAGCATAAACTGCTGACTATGTCCCATTAAGAGAGCTCAACTCAATTAGAAGGCTTCACATTTGTTCTGCAGCCCATACCTGCTGTATTTGCTGATATTTTGCTTTAATTTTTCTCAGTTGTGCAATTACAATAAACAAACCCAGGCACTGAGTTACAGCTTACTGCTATTCCAAAGGTTAATGTCTTACGTTTTATCATGATATAATCATTGAAGGGGGTGAATTCTTGCTTTAAGAAAGGGAAAATTAAGATATATGCCTTGAAAAATAGGTCTTGAAAGATAAGGAAAATGAAGAGCTTGATATTCAGCTGAAAGTGTTTGATGAGAACAAAGAAGACGACTTAATTGAACTGTCACATCGTCTCAATGATATCAGAGCTGAAATGGAATATCCTTTATAGAAAAGGTGTTACAACTTGTTGCATTGTTTAGTAACTATATTAAACATAAGGTGGAATGTTCTATGTGCAGTTTGTCACGGTGGTGTATCTTACCAGGGACTTTATCAAGCAGATTCCGCTTGTTTTGTGTTAAAAATTTGTTTAGAAAATTAGTGCTTCAATTTGCATGTCAAATGTAAGTTATTGGGAGCTGAATTAATTTTTCATAAATAACATTCACTAAGCTAAACTCTGGCTTCTAATACATGAAGATATAAAATTATACCCATGGAACATTGAGTTTGAAGGAAAATGAGTTCTTATTAACTAGGTTGGAACAAGATTTGTAGTAGGTTCTGAAGCACGCGAGATGCACACCTTCTCCAGTTGTGAAGGAGCAGTAAATTTCAAGTTACCCGAGTTCAGAATGGTTGCTTGCAGTTTTTATAAGAGTAGCAGCTGGTACTTAACAGAAGAAGGTAGATGCAATCAACGACAGGGTTGTTGCATTATTATCATTGCTGTTGCATTGCAGAACAGGTAATTATTTTTCTCCTTTAAGAAGTTGTAATGATTGACTAGAGTGTATTTGCCAATAGCCTGGCTCACTTCAGAATGAAAATGAAAGCCTCGTATAAAAGATATTTTACAGGATTCTGTAGTAATAAGTATGTAGTAAGTATATAGTATGATCTTTCTGAGTAGTAAAGAAACCTGCGTTAGTTTTTAGACAGGGGACAGAGTTTCTGTGGATAATCTTAGTGGAAAAAGGATGTTTACTAATAAGGATAGTAGTTCAGAGTGTTGAAGGGTTTTACTTGAACAACATGAACAGCATCTGGTGAACTGGGTTTGGGATGGGGTGGGTGTTTTGGTGTGTAGAGAGGTTTTTGTCCTTTTTTTTTTAAATTTTTTGGTTTTTGAGTTCTTGTGTTTCCTTAACAATGTTTGCACTGATGTGAATGAAGTATTTCATCTGCTGTATAACATGTTGAAAGATACGTCTTCTGAAAATTACTTCTTGTCAATTCTCCAACATTTTCTTCTCATCAGGAATGATTATTATGTCCGGTAAGTGTCAGCTGTCAGGTTTGGTTTTAGGAAGGGGTAGGGGGAGGAACAGAAGTCAAGACCCTGGTAAACTGAGTCGCTCATAATCACGCATGAATAGTTGCTCTGTAACTGATGTGTTATTTGTTTTTCTGCTCAATGTTAATATTGAAAACACCTTGTTAAATATAATAATGCTTATTTCAAAGACTTGAACCTTATTCTAACACCCTCCTCCCAAAATCTCTTGACTTGTTGAGCACTTTTTCCTTTATTGAAGTTTCATAGCTTCATGACTTCAAAGAACTTGGAAGTTAATTGAGTAACTAATAATTGAAAATACTTTCAGTGCCTGGTGTCTTGTTTTTTCAATGTAAGCTTCACTTATGTGCATCTTGTAGTGTCTTAGCAGTGTCAAACTACCACTTATAAAATCCTGTTTTAAGAAGTAGTTTTTTTGCTATAAAGGCATGATAAGAACAATTGATATGCAAGATGATAAAATTAAGAAGCAAAACATAGCCTGAGAAGTCTTGAAGTTTGGGGTTTTATTTTTTAATTTTGAAGTTTGGAATATCATCAATTTAGGTTTGAAGGTTTACTACTTTGAGAGCTCAATGGTATGTGAAATTGAGATGTAATGTCTTGCACTGGTGAGAACTAACAATTTTGAGCAGAGTCCCCTAATCTTAGAAGTTCCTGATGTTGTGTAGAGATGTATATCAAGCAAGTAAGTTAATTATTAACTCATTTTCTAAGTAGTTGAATACTGGTACTGCTGCCAGTGATGGAATTCACTGAGTTGAGAATGTGCTAAATAATTCTTGCAGCATATGTTGAAAATACTAAAGACATTGTTTTATTTATTATTGTCTGGCAAAGGATAAATGAAAACTGCACAGTGTTTAGCGGAGTCCTGAGCTTCAGATATCCTTCTGAGAAACTGACAACAGTGCTTTATTAGCCAGAGTATAAATAAGACTTTTATCTTGATCCTTTTACTGACAATTGTGTAATTCATATATTGGGAGTTAATGTTGCCATTTTTTTTCCCCTCCATGTTGCATATGTGATTGTTCATATTCTTATTATCTCGTAAAATGTTTTCTTTTTTAGACCTCAGTATTACAAGATAATAGAAGAATGCGTATCACAGATAGTATTGCACTGCAGTGGCATGGACCCGGATTTTAAATGTAGAGGAAGAATGGACGTGGATTTTACTCATCTTGTTGGTTTGTATATTATAAGCAACTTTACCTTGTTTTACTGAAGTACACTTTTTTCTTTGTATTCTTCTGTCTAGACTTAAATTGACTGTGTGAATTCTTTCAGTTTTCTGGAAATATGCATGTAAGCTACAGGTGTACTTGTGGAGAAGGCCAGATCAGACTCTGCAGCTTTTAGTAAAAAGACACTGATAGAGTTTTCTTCTCCAAATTTGTCTTGACCTGTATCTGAATACCATAGTCTTAACCAAAAATTGCTTTTTCATAAATTCTGTGAATTTGAAGTATGTTACAAACAGAAAAATTTACATTAGCATTAATTGTTAGTGGATTTATAGTTTTTATAAGGTTCATTCTAAGAATATTTTCTGTAATATTTTCCAAGTATTTGAGGTTCGTTTAAGGCAAATTAATCAGTTAAAGCGTTGAGGGTCTGTGGATGTTCATGTCATATGGGAAGGAAGCAGCTGAATAAATACTATATTACTTAAATGACAGTTACCAGCATTGATAAGTGTTTTATGCTTTTCTGAAGATTGGTGGGGTAGATAGTGTTCTTGAAATACAAGGGCATCTCTGGAGTAAATATTTCATAGGGGCAAGTAATTACTCTTAGAGAATGCATTTATTTGGGAAAATGTTCTTTTTTTGGTGATGTGACAAAAGGAGCAAAGAAAGGATGTTATACAGGTTGACTGGGGGGGGGGGCGGCGACAGCGAACAGGCGAGAAATTGCTTTCTTAAAGGTATCCTGCATATCTAAGAAGTATTTCTGCCTTTTCTGTTCACTTATGACTCCAGGAACATGATCACTTGATCTTATATTAAGGTCTTGCCTCACCTTGCCTTCTGTTTCCCTTGACCTACTAGTTTTAGGGATAACTGGTTTGTCTCTCCGTGCCAGTTCCTACCTGTAATACATAGTTACTTGTATTTACCTCACTTATAAAAAGTTTAGAGTTTTACACTACGTAAAAGTCAGTGGAAGTGTTTTGTAATATTCTTGAGTGAAAAAATCTGTGCTGTGCAGTCTGTTCAAATTCTTCTTGCCTATGGAATAATTCTACTGAAGTAAGGAAATGCCTAATTTTGGATTCCTGATCTGAAAAGGACGCTTTCTAGTTTGAAACCTCAGAATTAATTATTACTTCATACTAGTGTAAAAATCCTTTTTTCATCTCTTATTTAGTAGTAGATTCATATAAAAGAGAAGGACATGCAAACAAATATGTTGGAGACAGAATAACTATGATCTTCAACTTTCTTGGTCACGTGTCCTCACCACTTCTTATATTTACAGATTTTGCTTATCAAAATAATTCACCAGATGTTTGGCCAGAACAACCTAGTAATTAATTGTATTTTTTGTTTTTCTTTGTGTTATGGGGTTATAGGGTAGTTATGGCTGGAAGGCACCTCAGAGCTGTGATATGTTTTACCTGACTTCTGTGTGGTATTTTGTTTAAAATCTAGATGCATGTGTGGACAAAGCTAAAGTAGAGGAGAGTGAAAAGAAAGCAGTAGAATTTTCCAGAAAGGTGAGTCCTAATCGTCACTCTTTTTAGGGTATGGAACAAAAGGCTGACTCAAACATCACAGGCTTGCTTCACAGAAGAAATGCAGTGGAAAGTGGGAAATAGTGTATCTCACAGGCAGGATGTTCTTTCACATTGAAGTGCTCTGTGTGTATGCAAGGCTCAGATTCCAGCTTATGTATCTTCAGCTGTATTCCTGTAGACAACTGATGGGAAAAATTCCACTAGCTATTTTGTCCTGAAATACTTAGTCATAGTTAAATACCTGAAGGGAAGGTATGTGCTTAAAGAAAAAGGTGTGGGGGGAATACTGATAACTCTTCATCTAGCATTGTTTTAGAACCTGAGGAAACTCGTTGATAAGCAATGTCATTCAATGTTTGAAAAAGCATCAACTCTTTAGGCACAGAGGTGCTAACACTAAAATACTGCTTTGTTTTCTTATAAAGCCCACGATAAATTGCTTTGTTATGATGGAGAATGATTTATTTCCTTATTACTCACGTTTAGGAACCTTACAGTGCATTTTGGAACCTGTTTTGCTAGCATTTTTATTCTTTTAGTCCAGTTCTCTTTTATTGGGAGCTTGGTAAATAAGTCCTATTTCGGTCATGGGCAGTTTTCATTTCTTAGTAGGTACAGGAGAGGATAGACAGATAAAATTCTTTCTGTAGGAAGAATTGCAATGGAGTGTGTTTCTTGTAATAAAATTTTGTTGTTTTTTTTTTTTCTGAAGAAATTCACGCTTATACTTCTGGTTTTATCACTATTGGTGTTTGTGCTGAATGTATCTTGCTAAACGTGGTTTCCAAAAGTTACTTAAATTCCTGTTTCCTAGAGTATGTTATTGGATAATTTGTTAATCTCGGCTCATCACATCCTGTCCAAGGAGATAAAATGCTGAATGTACTGTATTAACTGCAGTAGTGCTAAAGTTCATACACATTGTTGTTGTGTATTAAAAGCATTCAAAATTTTGATGTTTGGTCTGGCCTAAGAAGCCTTTTGCAGGCCAAAAGGCGGTACATGCTCTCGAACATCATGATTACAAATTTCAAATGAAGAGCTGAATGAAGTTGTTAGCTTTTCTCTCTTCAGTGTTAAATGTGGGTGCATTTTTAATAGGAATTATGGTGTCTGAGCTTTATAGAAACCAAATTGTTGTGGTGCTTCCCTGGCAGAGTTATTTATCATAATATACTTTGTTAGTGGCAGTCAATATGTATTCTTCCTAGTGATAAGTTACTTTGTCCTCTGGAAGAAAGAATAGCAGAAGCTGTTGAAGAAGCTAATAATCTCTTCAGCCTAACAAACAGCAGTAGGATGAAAATATACAGCAAATTTTTCACAATCATGTTGTAAACTGGACTGCCATTTTATATGGGGGCATAAAGACTAAAGGGATGACTGACTTCTTTGGATACCTCCTTTCTTATGTCACCTTATGGATGATACTGCTGAAGCTGCACACATTTCTCTGCAGGTTTGAGCTCACTGTATTATATGCATACCCGAGTTTAATTTAAGATGTCTGCAAAGTTCTGTCAGAGGGGAAAAAAACCTGTCAAACTTCCAGTTGCACTACGTAGCTGGATCTGAGTAGTTCTGTGTCATGACTTACGGATGGAAGAAATTATGTTGTACTAGAAGACATACTGGAAAAATACTTTTTTTTTTTTTTTAAGTTAAAAGTCCGGCTATTGGTCTTAGTTCTGATATTGTCTAATGAATTCCTGAAAGTATAATATCTAATGTGGACATAAATGGACAAACACTTCTGCGCTGGTTAATCTTTACAGTTTGATGAAGAATTCACAGCTCGTCAAGAGGCACAAGCGGAGCTTCAGAAACGAGAAGAGAAAATCAAAGAACTTGAAACAGAAATCAAACAGCTACGAACCCAGGTAATAAAACTAAATCGCATTAAGTTCCACAGTTGAATTTTATTTCAAAAAAAGTGCTGAAAATTAATTGCCCGGGAGTGTATCTTCTCTATGGAGTTTGAAAGGTATGTTGTATTGATTTGTTTCTAAGCCAGCGTAAGCTGTGAAGGATAGTTCATGGAGGTAACATTGTTTGCAAACAGTAGTATATTCAACGTCTGTCACAGATATTTGGTTTGTTGAGGAAGAAATTTCCTTAGGCTATGAGAAGTTTGAATCTAGCCTGAGTTGTTTTTTTTTTTTCTTCGAAGTACTTGTTTATACTTTTACATCATTACTTCTGTATGTTTTGCAGAAAGTGTTTGTTTCGGAAGGCTTTATACTTGAATTGCAAAGGTGGAAATCGTGATAGCTGTACATGCACATATATATACCTTTCAGCATGTGCATGCCACTGATAAATTTTTTTTTTGAACTCTGGGTACTCATAGCCATTTCTAAAATGAATATTGCACTAGCTTTATACAGTCTTACAGGTAAATCTCACAAAAAATACAAGACCTTATGGAAGTGGAAGGTGATAATTAATTTCAGCAAAGCTGATTTTACTTGCATTCATTTCCTCATGTATTTTGCTCACGAGCACCAAAACTGTATCTCCAAGTGATCTGTCCTGGATCACTAGTGAAGCAGAGAGGACAAGAAATGCTGCCTGTTAAGCCTCTTGGGAAGTCTTGAGTTTCTTTTGTTTAATGACAATGAATTAGGTTTTAGACAGGTCTCTTATATCTTAGGAACCAACAGGTACTATGATTTGGTTTTTTTTTACCTCAGCCTGGCTTAGTTCCTCCTCCTTCAATGTTAGGCATGGTCTGCCTGTTGCCTTTGTTCCTCGTTGTGGATATCTTAATGCCTGTGGTCTCACTTTCTCTTTGGGGAAGAAGAGAAAGAATAGCATATGATGTGTTATAACCTGGTTGCCATCATCCTGCTTTCTTTTGCTGTCAAGTTGTCTGTGCTGTAGCCTCATCAGAGCACTGACCTTCTCACCTTAACGTGGGCATGTTACATGGCGTTGAACAGTTGGATTGCTGCTCATTGTGTCCTTTGCTATCAGTACAAGTCATTCTTGTAACCTGTGGCGTCTTATGGTTTCTTACTCTGTTTTCACACAGCCGCTTCTGTTCATACTTCGTTCTTTCCAATTTTAGTGTTTGTTACAAATATCTACAGGACAATATTACACTGAAATTTGACCAAAAATTTATTTTTAGTCTAATTATGAATCCTGCTATATTGCTTCTAACAGAGTTCAGATTGTCCAGACATTACAGCTCATTCACAATAATGATACAATTAAAAGAGATACACTAGCTTTGTAGTATCTATACCTTTTTTTTTTCCTCTAGTGTTATGCTTCTCATACAGTTTATTGTGACAGTTATTTGTAGGTGCACTCAGACTTTTCTCGGATTGATTTTTTTTTTTTGTGCGAACTCTTACTTTCTTTAAACTAGAAACAGTAAATAATTGTGTAGGGAAATAGTGTGCAAATTAGATTAAATGAACAGCCTATATTACATAATAATTTTATAATAAAAATTACAAGAGGAAATAGAATACAAGCTCCCCTGGTGGTTTGTGCATAGCTCGCAATGCTGCTTTTTAGCGAAGGACAAAAATCTGTGAGGAATTTGTGCTAGGCTAGGATCACATTATCACTACAGAAATCTCTCTGATGGTTTAACATGCTGCTGTTTCTCTTCATTGTTCCTTTTACAACTTATTAGAATGGATATTGTGATTGCTTTTCCTTCCTGTCAACACAGAAACAACTACAGACAGATTTAAAAGGAAGTATGATTGTTTTGGACCGTGTGTCCCATCTCCCCCTCCTGCCCCAGCCCTAAGATGTCAGGATTGTTATGAACAGCTGTGGTCCTATAACCTCTTGCACTGTGATAGCTGCCTCAGTGATTTCTGTGGATAATTTTCCACCAGCAGATTAACGTTGTTAAAATTCAGCATGGTTGTTACCATCTCTGATGCCCCAGCTTGCCAGGATATCCTAAGTGGGATTAATGTTTTGTGCATTGGTAAGAAATAAAATGCTGTTCTGTTCACTTAAATGTTACTGCTACTACTAAATTTTCTTTAAAATGGAAACAATATGTTTTTATAAAAATGGTAGGTTATTCAGTTTACTTGGCAGTTTTATGGTACATGGTATATTCTGTTGTTGTTGTTTCTCATTTAAATAGGAGAATGGTTGCATTTCTCACTTTCTTGAGGTACAGTTGACTACAAGGCATCCTAGTTGGTTCAACTTCATATTAAACCTCCTCCCCACCCTGATGAAAAGAATTCCTCTTTTATATTTCAGGGTCCTCCATTACCTCCAACCCTTCCAAGTGAGACTGCGCCACCATCTCCAGCATCTGCACTACCTGGTGGAGCAGCACCTCCTCCACCACCTCCACTGCCTGGTGGAGCAATACCTCCTCCTCCGCCGCCACCGCCTCCTCTACCCGGTGGGGTAGTACCGCCGCCACCGCCTCCTCTACCCGGCGGGGTAGTACCGCCACCACCGCCTCCCCTACCCGGCGGGGTAGTACCGCCGCCACCGCCTCCCCTACCTGGTGGGGTAGTACCTCCGCCACCGCCTCCACTACCTGGTGGAGCAATACCACCACCGCCTCCGCTGCCTGGAGGGGCAGCACCTCCTCCACTGCCTCCACTGCCTGGTGGGGCAGTACCTCCTCCTCCACCTTTTGGTGGGCCTCCAATGCCACCACCTCTTGGAGGTGTTCCTTTTGCTCCCTTTCTGGTGACACCAGCATTACCACATGGGATGAAGGAGAAGAAAAAGTATAAGCTGGAAGTCACAATGAAGAGAATCAACTGGTCAAAGGTATTGCAATGTTTGTTTTTATTCCCATTGAAAAAAAGTGGCTTTTGAGGAATAAGGAGGTAATGTGCTAGGGCTTACATTAGATTGTTAATAGTACTCATGTATGAGGAATTCATTCCATCCTTTATCCAAAACTTTTTTGATGCAGTGATTGTGATTCAATTGGTATTGGTTTTCAAAGACATCTTGTGCTATGGGTAAGCTCCAAGTGTTTAATGCTGCCAAGAGCCCATAACACCCCATATTCTGGGGATACCTGCAACTAGCAGCTCTGAAAAGTTCAGCTGATTTTATATAGTGTGAAGTTCTACATGTTTTCAGTTGCAATTGATATTTGACTTGCCAAGTGAGCATTCCAAAGGTAAAATGTCTTGTTTAAAGCAGGTTTAAGTAAGTTATCAAGCAATTACAATATTTACTTTAGATTGTGTTGCTACTTTTTTCAGCAAAAACTTGAGTTAAAGTATTGCTGGGTTTTAGGAGGGGAGAAATGAGTCTTGAAGTAGACAAATGGGTGGAAAACTGTTGGGAAGACTGCCATTTAGGAGCTTTGACAATCTGGCAGTTGACAGAAAGAAGGATCTCGAGCCAAGGGATAACTACAGCTCTTTGCATAATTGAAGTAGCTGAGTCTGAGAAATGAGAGGCTGTTGAGAAAGGAGATGTGTGAAGAGGTTTTACTTGAGCCTTTAGGTATAAAATGCAGTAGAAGTTGGTATGAATGGGTATGTGGAATTTTGAAAGACATTGCAAGACTGAACTCTGATTTTAGTTTTGTCTTCTCTGGGTTAAACAAGCTGTGAGAGCCATAAATTATGTGTGTTATGATTTTTTTTTTTCTTGTTATTTTGAGGACAGGTTGAAAGTGGATCAGGCTTTCAGAGACTATAATTTTAGCTTTATCTTCTCAACAGAACAGTGCATGATTGCTTTGGTTATGCCTTCAGTGAATTTCTTTTCAGAATGAAGTACGAGTGAAACCACTATGGTGGCAATTCATTAAGTTATCTAGTTTTATTTTAAAAGCGTTGCATGAAACTTGAAAACTTAACTAGCTTAAAAAGGGAAGGGTGGAAGAGTATTGAGGAAAGCATTTTTCCTAATGAAAAGAAATAACTACTTTTACCGTGATAGTAAGTATACAGACTTAAATTGCTAAAATATTCTGTTTAAGGGCAGATGTCTTGACTTGAGGTTAAGAATTATTTTAAGATGTCCTCTGAATGAATACACTAGCTTAGTATAAATTAAACCACCTAGTTAAGAAATGAAGCTAATAGCTTTGTATTTATATTTCTTTTGTTCTTGTGATATGTTCTGGAAGTTTGAAAGGAAATTTGACTTTTATTGCCTTACCTGCCTGTCAGTGATAGTTCAAACACTTGAACAGCATTTTTCTTTCTCTGAGCAAGGCACGAGTTTACCCTGTTAAGACGGTTGCAAAACTTACCAGAAGGTTCTGAAGGCAATGGTGTTATTAAGCATCAGTTTTTATTGTGAGCATGGAAGAAATTTTTACTAGAGTGAATTTTTAACTGCCTGGTTTTGTGTGAAATTATTACTGCATTTGAGTTAGCAGTATGTGCTTTGATATTAAACTGGAGTTAAAGTTATGGCTCTAATAGAGTTGTGAAGCTGATGTTCCTCTACTCTCCTTTACTTCACAAATATAGTTGATACTGTATACTGTCATGGGTTTTTAAATGAGATTCTTGTTCACAGAACTAGGTGTTTGATGTTTGAAAGATGCGTATACTGGGAAGCTAACTTAGTTCCAACACAACATTCTTTTTAAAGCGTGTTTTTCAGCAAGAGATTTCTTTGCGTGAGAGCTTTCAGAGAACGTGTGGGGTGGGTTTATGTAACAACAGCAGGAGGTGGCAGTAGGTAGCTGCTCTATTTTCCTTCTCTTTTGGCTCTGTCGTGGGGGCTGGTCTGAGAGGACATCTGTGACTTCTCTGAGGTGGGTGGAGTATGATCGGTGGATGAATGCTCACTAAGCTACCTAGTTCTCCGGAGAGTAGCTTGTATTGTTGGTCTGTATCAAAGCAGAGTAAAGAACTGTGATGACCGAAATGAAAAGATGGGGCATCGATCTGTTAGGTGCAGTGAATATGAATTGTGGCTTTGCACGAAGTTGCAAACACGTATCCAAACCATGAGCAATAGTTCTAAAGCAGTTTTGAAACATGGACAACAGCATGCTGTTTCATATAGAAATCTTCTAAGTTCATGGTGTCTAATGCAGTTGTAAGTTCAGAAACTGTTGTAAGTTCAGGTACCTGCACTATGATGGTATTTGTAGCTCAGTAATCTCAGAGATCTAGGACAGGGCTATGGCCACTGGGAGGAGCTACGGGGCTGCTCAAGTGAAATGTTTGGGCACCATTAACTTCCAGTGAAGGTGAGCTTCTACACAGTCTTAACGTGGTTATATTTAATCAAATTGCATTTTTTAAACCATCTTAAAAAAATAAACATTTACTTGAGCAGTAAACTGCAAGAATAATCTCTGATTTGCAAACTAACCTGTAAGATCAGTTACTGATTATTACTTGCCACTCACTATAGTCGGTCACTTTGTGACAAGAGAAGTTATGCAAGTATCCAGGTGTATGTTTGTGTACATGATGGTTTAAAGTCCCTTTTTCATCAGTATAGCTACTGTTCCTTCCATATGAAGGAAATAATTTTAGGGTACTAGATAATTGCATCTGTCTAAACTATCACATCGTAAAGGCAGTTTGTGGTTAGCAGTCTTTTAGTGGTATAAAATGCGGTAGATGTATTGAGGTTTGCTGTAGAAAAATACATAGATCATCAAGTCATCAAGGCAAATCAAAGGAGGACCTTTATAAATTGAATGGTATCTGGTTTGAGCTCTAGCTTGGACTTCAGTGTAGTTTGGCTGGATATCTGCTACTTATTTTTGAAGGTACTCAATCTCTGCACTACCAGCTAGTGTCTGACACTTTCCTTGAAAACCATATTTTAGCTCAATAGTCTGTTCTTACCAAGGACTTAGTAAAATCAAATTGTTGATGAAAGTAATCTGTTAAGTGGCTACAGATGGTAATTGCTGACCTTAAGTTGCAATTTATCATTGAACAACTGTTGAACATGTAATTTAAATCTCACTCTGAAATAGTGCAGGTTTTTTTCAGGATGTTTCAGAGCTGGTAAAACTGTTGGGATATTCGTATGGGTGTAGATAGACATCTGTCTATGAAGTTCGATGTTATCGCGTTGTCCTGGATGGAGCTGGATGACATGAGGTGCCAGATGTTGCTCCTGGCTGAAGAGGCTGTATCTTTTCAATATGAAGCCTCTGAACCTCTATAGAATGAGGTTTGAGACCATCTAAGGAACCTGAAGATGCACAAATCCATCGGTCCTGAGGGAACTGACGGATGAAGTTGCTAAGCCACTATCCATCATACTTGAGAAATCGTGGTAGTCCAGTAAAGTTCTCACTGACTGGAAAAGGGGGGACATAACCCCCATTTTTAAAAAGGGAGGAAAAAAGAAGACCCAGGGAACTACAGCCCAGTCAGTCTCACCTCTGTGCCGGGCAAGATCATGGAGCAGATCCTCCTGGAAACTATGCTAAGGCATGTGGATAATAAGGAGGTGGCTGGTGACAGCCAACATGGCTTCACTAAAGGAAAATCATCCCTGACATATTTGGTGGCCTTCTATGGCAGGGTTATTGCATTGGTGGATAAGGGAAGAGCAATGGATGTCATCTACCTGAACTTGAACAAAGCATTTGATACTGTCCCACATGACATCCTTGTCTCTATATTGGAGAGACATGGATGTGACGGATGGACCACTCTGTGGATAAGGAATTGGCTGGATGGTTGCTGTCACAAACAGTTGGGTCAATGGCTTCATATCCAAGTGAAGACCAGTGATGAGTGGCATTCCTCAGGGGTCAGTGTTGGGACTGGTGCTGTTTTGCATCTTTGGAGACATGGACAGTGGGATTGAGTGCACCCTGAGCAAGTTTGTTGACAAACACCAAGCTGTGTGGTGCGGTTGACACACTGGAGGGAAGGGATGCAATCCAGAGGGACCTTGACAGGCTTGAGAGGTGGGCCTATGTGAACCTCATGAAGTTCAGCAAGGCCAAGTGCAAGTTCCTGCACCTGGGTTGGGGCAATCCCAAGCACAAATACAGGCTGGGCAGAGAATGGTGTGAGAGCAGCCCTGCCGAGAAGGACAAGGGGTGCTTGTTGACGAGAAGCTCAACACGGCCCAGCAATGTGCACTCACAGCCCAGAAGGCCAAACGTACCCTGAGCTGCATCCCCAGCAGTGTGGGCACATGGCGAGGGAGGTGATTCTGCCCCTCTGCTCTGCTCTGGTGAGACCCTGTGGGAGTCCTGCATCCAGCTCTGGAGCCCTTAGCACAGGAGAGACCTGGATGTGTTGGAGCAGGTCCAGAGGAGGCCACAAAAATGATCTGAGGGCTGGAACAGCTCTCCTGTGAGGAAAGGCTGGGAGAGTTGGGGCTGTTCAGCCTGGAGAAGAGAAGGCTGCGAGGAGACCTTATAGCAGCCTTCCAGTGCATGAAGGAGCCCACAAGAGAGCTGGAGAGGGACTTTTTACAAGGGCATGTAGTGACAGGACAAGGGGTAATGGCTTTAAATTGAAAGATAGGAGATTTAGATTAGATACAAGAAATAAATTCTTCACCATGAGGGTGGTGAGGCCCTGGCCCAGGTTCCCCAGAGAAGCTGTGGCTGCCCCCTCCCTGGCGGTGTTCAAGGCCAGGTTGGATGGAGCTCTGAGCAGCCTGGTCTGGTGGAAGGTGTCCCTGCCCATGGCAGGGGGGTTGGAACTGGGTGATCTTTAAGGTCGCTTCCAACCCAAACCATTCTGATTCTGTTACTGTAACAGTCCTTTGTAGACTGTTTTCACGTTATTGGTAGGACACAGGAGCGTATATCCATCCAGTTCTTAAATAGCTGATCTATCCTGTCAGACACAGTGGAATTTGAGACTGAAGAGTGTAGGTAAGGATGGATGGTCTAAGGGCAACAGCACTGGACTGTGTGTGGAAATCACTTGACTTTTTCCCACTGGGTTTTTCAGGTGACAAGGTCAGTAATTTCTAGATATATACCAGCACCACTTCAAGCAAAACGTTTTGAGAATTAGTAATGACAGAAGTTTTTTTGTTGGATGAGGAACTAGACTGTCCTCTGCTATTTTTGAATTATTGATCTTAATCGACTTTCTAAAGAAAAAATAAGCTTAAGCTTTGTGTTCCTCTAAATTCTGAAGTGTTGAATAGTGAAATGGCTCTTTCTTTGGAGTACCAAGTAAGAACAGTATCATGAAGGACTAATCTCACTAACTTTGGAAGGATGTATCTAGAATGTTGAGATAAAACTTGTGTGGAAATACGTGGCCTGTCAATTCATAGTTTCTTTTACCAGAAGAATTGATGTTTATACTTTATCTTTCATATTTTGCCACCGGATTTAAAAATATTTGGAGTGTGCCAAAACAATCTGAGAGCATATTCAAAATAGTAAAATGTGGTTTTGATGTGTTGATTTTAATAAATGTTAACACAAATTTGAAACTCTTTACTTTTTCTGTCTGTAGTTGTTATAAAGTTATCTGCATATATGGATAAATGATACCTTTCCTTCTCTATTGTGGGAGGAGGGATTAAAAGTATCTAGGAGGAAAAAGACCTCAAATTTTGGTTAACGCGCATCAGTATGCGTTCTTTGTGCTTCAGTACAGTCGGTATGACAGTGCTGGAAATTTTGGCCTGTGATAGGGAATTGTAGGTGAAGGTGATATTACAAGTAACTGTAGAGAATGCAGCAAAGTGAAATTGGTGAGGGGTTTTCTTTGTTTATTTATGTGTAATTCTGAGTGCATTTCCAGAAAACTTAAAGGTTTTTTCAGAGTAAATATTAACTTTAATGCTTCTGAATTTAAAAGGAATTGTATAGTCCTGCTGTTTTCTTAAAACATTTGTACAAAATATCTTTAACCTCCCGCCAGCCACATCAATATGTTATATTTTTTTAGAAGAAAAAATGGACAGTTTTAAGTAGTCTAGTTGTATTATTAAAAAGAAAGAAGAATGTATGAGTTGTCATACTGGAAAAGATGCTCATGTATTAGTTTGAGGACTATGGCATTACCCAGTGTTGGAATCCACAGATTTGGGGTTGTTTTCTTCCTTTGAAATTCATTTAGATATAGAAAAGTCCTTTTAGATCATATACTCTTATGAGTCATTTGAATTACACTATTTTGTAACCTTTAAAACCCTTATATAGAAAAAAGTCACTTCCCCTCCGATGAAATGTTTATTGTTATCATTTGTTGAAGATGTTTAACCATTGAATGTCCTTGTGTTCTTTCTGTTTAGAAGATTACTGTTTTCAAAGCTTCTGTCATACAATTTTCTGGATTTTTAAAAACTGTTCTTCCTCCTTTTGAAATGCAGTTCTGTTGTGGAAATTCATTTCCACATGGGCTTTTAAGAAAACGTTTTGTGGCTGTTATTTCAGATAGGTTCTTTTACGATCTTTGACTTCCAGATTTTTATATTAGCCCGTTGTATCTGTTTGGGTATTTCCATCTGGAATTTTTTCCTTGTAGAGTATAGGTTTTATCACAGATTCATATTTTGACAGTTATGTTAAGGGGGAAGGAAGCAAATTTGTATGCCATTGACAATAACATTCTCTCCTGAAGTTGCTTCTCATCTTTGACTTGCCACTGCTTTGTCTGGTTAGGTTAGTTTCTCCCCTACAATTCATTTATGTTTTTCATTTATTTGGGCATCTCACTTAAGCAGGGAAGAAATCCTGCCATACATGTAACTCGTGCTTTCTACGCTCAGTTGTCCTTGTTAAGCATTATCTGATTCTAGAGTCAGTTGCACGAGTTTTGTAACTGTGAAACGTACAGTTACAGGACAGTAGTCTGAGTGTAGAAACATAAGCTTTTTATTTTATAATACATATTTGTCACTGTCAATTTCATTGTAATAAATTATGTTCCTGTGTTTGTAGAAATAATTTATGAAGTGTACATCTGAACACTGTCTATGATAATGGAAAGTAATTGCAGATGGACACTCTGCTTAAGTGCTCTGGGAACAGAGCCAAAGATCTCCTGCATACTGAAAGAGAGGAAAGTCTATTTGATCATCACTTTTAAGGAGACATCATTTTGGGAATAAAATTCTTAGTGTTTAGTTTAGTACCTTTTGTTGTAATGGTCTTCACAGTTAGCATTGGGTTAAGGTATGTTTAAAAAAATGTCTTGCCTGCAGCTGGTGGTAAAGCAGCTACATGTTAACAGGTTGATCATATAGAAGGGAGGACCAATGTATTGCAGTGAAATCCTAGTGAGGCTTGCAAACATAGTATTGATAAATGTCCCGCATATTGGCTTGATGTGCAGGAATAGCCCTTGAAAATTAATTGGCATTTAAACAAACTTGTAAATAAAAATTGAGAAGTGTTTTAAAAGTGCAAAAGGAACATATTTTGAAAACAAAATAGCTATTCTGAATCATATATGAATAGTAAAATTGACTTTCAGCTTCCCTGTTGCAGACTACTTTCTTGTATTAATATAGCCAGTATCAAATAAGATACTGTAGTGAAATCTGTGTTTACATTTGAAAATTGGAAACTATATAAACAGAGTTGATAGTAAGTATAAAATTGTTTCACATATTTTAAAAACTAATTCTTCCTGCAGACTTAATATTGAGTCACTGAAAGGTCCACATTGACATATCATTTGGAAATAAGGTATTCCATACTCTGGCAGCGTAAGAAAGACTATTCCTTTTACAGTTCTCAGGTAGCAGGGGTGCATATCAGGGGTGAAGAATAGACTTGGGGAACTGCCTAGAAAGTAATTGAGAGAAAGCTGTAACACTTGCAAATCCAGGTGCTGATATGTTATCAAACCTGTTTGGAAAACTTGTTGAATGGGAGAAATAGAATAAAAATCATTGTGTAGATAGAGGGCAGTTCATCTGGTTGTGTTCCGTTTAGGAAGCGTCTTGAAGAGAATGTAATACCTAGAACATACCGAAAGTGTAATCAGTCCAGTTATCACGGAAGTCTAGTAGCATTGGCTTTAACCTGACTGTTGAAAATACTAGTTATTAACTATGGAGATGCCATTTTTGTTTCAGATCGAGCCTCGAGAGATAGCAGAAAGCAGCTTTTGGGTAAAAGCTGAAGAAGATAAATTTGAAAACCCAGAACTGCTTGCAAAATTGGCACTTACCTTTGGAACACAAATGAAAGGTACGTTCTTCTCTTACTTTGTGTTATGGTTTTATCAAGTTTAAAACTGTGCAGTGACAGTCTCTTTTATGCTTTTTGCAATACTGTGGAATTCATATAATGGTTTTATAGCAGGAAGAGGATTTAAAACATGTTTTTATTAAGCATAGTAGTCTATCACGAGAATTGCTCCTCCCTCATTTTACAGCATGAGGGGAGGAATCTTTTGTAATAATACCTCTTAAAAGGGCAGGGTAGGTTGCAGACAGATGTGAGTTTTCTTCAGGTGAAATTATAATTAAATTTAAATTCTAACCCTAAAATCATGCTCATTTGCATTAATATTCCTAGCCGCAGGAACTGTAAGTTGTCAGGTTCTTTTAGGTATTCCACACATGGAGGGTTTGATGCATAACAAAGATTTACTTGCTTCTATCTCTGCTAAGTCAAAACCCTGTAGCAATTACAATAAGCAGTTGAATCACAAAATCTATAATATGCCTGCAGTCATGATTCTGCAATATGTGGGTTGAAACCGTCGTTCTTTTCAAAGTTATTGTGTTTGTGTCCTTAATCTTTACTTTCACTTCCACCCCCACCCCTCTTTTTGAGTACTGTATGCAGCCCTCACTTGAAAAGTCTTAAATACTAATCAAAGGAGTGTATTTAAAATTTGTGTTGCGTAACCTAAGAAGCACACCACACCCCTCCCCCCCAAAGTTATATACAGTTAAACTGCGTTGTTACTGTCATTAGTGGATGAGGTAAGGTAGTTTTCAAAGGATTGAATGTGTGAGTGCACACTTTTAAAACTGTTTGCACAATATCATAGGAAAATATCAGATCAGATGGTCTACTGATTTTTGTTGGGACACAGTGTGAGATGGATCTCTTCACTCTGACGAGTGAAGTCCCTCAGGGGTCCGTACTGGGACTGGCGCTGTTCAATGTATTTATCAATGACATGGACAGCGACATCGAGTGTACCCTCAGCAAGTTTGCAGATGACACCAAGCTGAGTGGTACGGTTGATACACCAGAAGGACGGGATGCCATCCAGAGGGACCTG
>Ga0065711_1031637_pt1 | contig 29161 bp, 17 predicted proteins | sample Hoacrofraction12_FD_59098 | JGI IMG/M metagenome (GOLD analysis project Ga0065711, IMG submission 59098) | Hoatzin crop microbial communities from Cojedes, Venezuela - Epithelial fraction 12 v2 (version 2) | ecosystem: Host-associated > Birds > Digestive system > Esophagus > Crop | place... | reverse complement strand
TTTTTTTTTTTTTTTTTTTTTTTTTTTAAATTCCCTTCTGGAGAAGGTTATAAGACTAGCCTGCACTAATTTACCTTTTGTGAACCTGTTTTATGCAGTAGCAAAAAAAAAAAAAGTTTAATTCTAATTTTTCTCTAGAATAAAAAATAAAGGCTGTAGCCTTCTGAAACAGAATGCTAAAAGCTGTTGGACTAATAAGCATTTTCCAGTATATAGCATTACTAGTTTTATCTACAAACAATTTTAGGTTTCTTTAGGTTGTGTTTTTCATATACCTTAAGAAACTCCACAGTTAGGGAAATTAAGATAAAGGACACTGTCTCAGAGTCATTTTCCCCACTGTAAAGTACAGCTTTCTCCACTGAGAAACGAAGGGTAGAGTTCTGATTCTGTGCTCTGAAGTCATGATCTTAAACTTCCTCTCAAGGAAAAGAAGTGGCAGAAATACCCTTCTGCTAGCTTTATTGACAGTACTTGCAGTTGAATAAACGGAGAACTTCCTGCTCCATCAATTCCACTGATGTCACTTTAGTTTTAGTACAGTGGATGTAGATTTAAGATTTAAGAATAGAATGTTGTCTGTTTTACAGATCTAATATTTACAGATCTTCTGTTATTTCAAGTTTGTTTGGGTACAAATTCAACTTTTAATGTTGTCAAACCAAGGACTGGGTCCTTTTCTCTCTTACATATAATCTAAGAACAGATGTAAGGGACATAATCTCTTTTCGTGGATGCTTATAAATCTCAAAACACAATGAGGATAGATAGTTTCTCACCAGCTAACCTGAAATTGAACTATCAGGAAATACTTTGCAACAGATACAGAAACACAAAGTTTGCACCCACTTTAAGATTTTGAAAAGGACTTAGAATAGGAGCAGCAAAATCTGTAGCAATTCCACAATCCTTTGTCTGATAAAAAGGTGAAGTCAGCTGGGTGTTAACTAGGAATCAGGTAGGAACAGCTTTGACACAGAAAGACATTTCTTTGAAAGAAATAATTGAGAATGTGACGTCTGACTTTTTTCTGTAGCATTTGTGTAGCCACTGAGCATCACTATAGGAATGGTGAACATCAGTGACTAAAAGAAGCTAAATAGTTGGGTGACTTTTAAAAAAATTTTTGTTGGGCTAATCAATACATGCTCTTCTTAACAAAGTGTATAAGGAACTGCACATAATATTTCTAGATTTAAAAAAATGAAACCTGTTTTGTACAGCAGAGCAATTTAGCTGGATACTCAGAAAATTACTTTCTGGGCATTTTAGGGAATCTACAGGAAAAGATCCCGTCTCTTACAAATATGAGATATGCAGGTTGTTAAGTCTCGTAGTATGCACATAGCATATCTTCTTTAAAACTTACGAAGTCCAGCAAATACAGTTGGAACAGAGACAGAGAATATGGCTTGTCTTAGTACCGTACTATGTAATCGGTGGGGAAAAAAATATCTATGCAAAATCATAGAATGCTTTGGGTTGGAAGGGGCCTTTAAAGGATATCTTGTCCAACCCTCCTGCAATGGGCAGGGACACCTTCCACCAGACCAGGTTGCTCAAAGCCCCAGCCAGCCTGGCCTTGAACACTGCCAGGGAGGGGGCAGCCACAGCTTCTCTGGGCAACCTGTTCCAGTGCCTCACCACTCTCATTGTAAAAAATTTCTTCCTTGTATCTAATCTGAATCTATCCTCTTTCAGTTTAAAGCCATTACCCCTTGTCCTCTCACTCCATGCCCTTGCAAAAAGTCCCTCTCCAGCCTTCTTGTAGGGCCCCTTCAGGTACTGGAAGGCCGCTATAAAGTGTCCCCGGAGCCTTCTCTTCTCCAGGCTGAACAGCCCCAACTCTCTCAGCCTTTCCTCAGAGGAGAGGTGTTTCAGCCCTCTGATCATCTTTGTGGCCCTCCTCTGGACCTGCTTCAACAGGTCTGTGCCTTTCCTGTGCTGAGGGCTCCAGAGCTGGACACAGGACTCCAGGTGAGGTCTCACCAGAGCAGAGTAGAGGGGCAGAATCACCTCCCTGGACCTGCTGGCCATGCTTCTCTTGATGCAGCCCAGGATACGATTGGCCTCTGGACTGCAAGCACACATTCTCGGCTCATGCCCAGCTTTTCATCCACCAGTACCTGCACAGAAAGTACAGTTTCTAATGGATTGATCTTTATTTTCATAAATTAGTCAAAACTACTCTCTAGGGCTGCTTTCCAACTTAAATGACTGTATTAATTTTATTTGGACATTGACTGAAGCTGATCTATGAGCAGAGGCTAAGCCTGGAAAATGTTAAATTAGTAGGTTAAATTTCAAACAAATGTGAATGTCAGATGGAAATGATTATGCAGCTGCTTCCACTTCTGCTATGATCTATGAAGAATTACTGCATTTTATAAGATCAACTGTGTATACTGTTATGTAATCTGAATAATATTTTTGCTGAAATCAAAGTAGTCTCATATACTAACACATTGAGGAGAAGGAGGCTTCTCTATTCTTCTTGGAATATGTAGAGGACACATTGTAATAGATGCTAACCTGTTAAAAACATGATACCCAGCATTTTTGAATGACTTCAGTTGTTGTTCCCTTTACTAGATATAATATCAGAGGAACAGCGATAGGTGATAGAATAATGAGGTAATTAATTTTTTTTTCCTCCCCTCCTCCTTTTTATTGCCGTATAATGGATTTATCAGGTTCTTGTTTTTCATATCTAACTGGCATTTTAAGAATTGCTATACTTTAAATGCAATAAATTATGGAGCATATTGCTTGAGTTACATTTAGCTGCATGTACTGCATGGAAATGGAAAAGAAATGGCAGTGTATACATTTAACAACCTATTAACCTTTTTATTGTGTGCCATAGAAATTAATGGAATTTGAAAAGTGTGTAGTCTGTGAAAAGCAAATACCTCTTCTATTCAGCTGCTGAGGAACGTGTTACATTTGCATGTGCCACTGCTGACTTGCTTTGTCTGGTAGTAGAGAACACCCAGTTCTGGACAAAAAAGTAAGAATACATGTATCAAAGACAATTTATATTTTTTTTCCTGAACAAGGTTGTGGAACTGAGCATAATTATTAACACTATATTTGATAATACATCTTTAGCAAGAGACATGCTAAATTTTATGCAATATTTCTTTTAATGAAGTTAAATGAAGAAGTGACATCTCATATTCCTCCTTGTAATACCTGAGTGAATTAATTGTAAGAACATATGAGGCCAACATAATTTGGGCAATTGTGTTTGGCCATGTGCCATAGAAAGGAGAAAATATCTACTGTGATTTAATTCCAAAGGCTGTATATAGGGGAAATGGCACAAAGTATTTCTAATGATGAAAATTAACATCTTGGCTTTGTGTGGCTGGAAAGGAGAAGACTCAGGATGCGATTTCATAAAAGACGTAGCCTGAGTCCTATATTTTAAATGCATGCAGGAAAATAGCACAGACTTGTATTTCTTTGTCTTATATTCCAATCTTAGCTGCAGCTAGAATACGTGGATTTAACTCGTCAATTTTCTTAAAGGTTCAGGAATCTGTGTATTTTTTGTACTTTAAATTTCAGGATGGGCATTCTTTCTATATTAGACGTGCTTACCATGGAGTTCTTTAGCTCTTCAGCACAGCCCATAGGAATATTTATTTCATATTGCTGTAAGTTTAATATAAAAATGAATGATGCATTCAGCATAGAATTTTTTAGCAGTATATTTTTCTCTGATTTGCATTGTTATTCTGCAGCATATCAGGTGAAAATGTAAAAATGTTTTGTAGCTGAAAAGAGGTGAAACATTGGTTGAGTTGGAAGGCCAGGAAATGACTTAGGAATGCATTACAGCAAACATGTTTTTATATGATCAGCAGAGAAATAACTTGGGCTTTAGGGTAGAGTTAGTGTGCTGTTAACATGATGGTTTTGCCCTTGTTTTTGAACTGTCTTAATGCTTGAAATTTGACAGCAGTAGTAAATCTCTTCCATAGGTTCAGGGGCCTTTAAAGGAACATGGTTATTTGGTAATTAAAGTCAGAAATATATGCAAATCTTGATGTTTGGAAAAGCGATCTGTTTTAATGTGGTGGTTGTGGGTTAACCTCGGCAGGCAGCTCAGCCCCACACAGCTGCTCGCTCACTCTCCCCCAGTGAGATGGGGGAGAAAAACAGAAGGGTACAAGTAAAAGAACTCATGGGTTGAGGTAAAGGCCAGTACAATGGCTTATTACTTAGTCACCTTCTGAGCTGGATTTGACTTTGGTGATGAGAGCCAGCTTGTTAAGACATGTGGTTGGAATTCTTGGGCAGGCGCGTGGTAGCTGGCAGGTGGATTCCTCTACACAGTCAACAAAAAAATGACCATAAGACATCAGAGAAATAGGTCCTAAATTAATGGTCATAAACCTTAGGTTCCCTGCAGTTGTTTTGGATAGGGAAAATAGTTCAAATGAGAAGATGGCAATAAGAGGGGAAGAAAAATAACTTGAAAGAGCAGAAGAGAAGGAACCAGGGTTTCTGGTACTTATCAGAAAGAGACAATGTTTGTGTAAGTAAATTTGGAAACTTCAGAAGTGACAAAAATCCTTAATACTGGAGGAATCAATACTGTTTTAGTCAAGTAATCAGAGCTGAGAAAAGAGGGATGGAGAAAGGAAGCAACTGCAGGTGAGCTCTGTAGCCAACTCCTGCAGCCTAACTCGGGAGATGATCAGTCTGCAGTCTGCTAGTGTTTGGAAGAAGCATTTATCTAGGGCACCAGATTAATTTTGTTGCAGCCGCTACCTCTGGACCTCTAGTGGAACAAAGTTTGTAGCAGAATTCCTATAGATTGTTTACAGATTCAGTTGATGGATAATTGTTCATTTTGCCCTCTTTTGAAAAATGTGACATTCATTTTAACTGTCTCTCTTCTAACTGGTAGACGACCATAGTTGTTTTAAAACATGCAGGGCTAGTTAGCCGGAAACTGCTGAGATTGGGAACTGAGGTCCACACCACTCAAAAAAAATGTTTTTTAAAGAGCAATATGGGACATCTTATGCTATAAGAAACAAACTAGTAATTTAATTGTGCGAATTGCATAGATTTTCATTTAAAAATTCCTTATACACTTCAGAATTTCTAAACATAGAGAAAATGCCCTATGTGACAATCTTGGGGTTTTTTTAGGCTGAATTTACAAGTTTACATCTTTTCCATTTCTCTCTATGTAGAATAAATAGCTGTGGATCAGTCTGCATCAGGTTTTGTGGTTTTGGGTTTTGTTTTTTTCCTTTGAACCTATGTTTAGTTGAAAGAACACAATGTCTTCGCTTCTAAATCCCTGTTCCACTTAATTTAAGCTTAATTTAAATGGGCTTTTGATAATTAATGTTTACAACAATCAACTTTGAAGACTTCAAACCTGGCTGATAAGGGAGAAAATTGTGCTCTGGTTCATGTCTATATTCTTACTTTTGGAAGTAATATTTTAAAATTATCTTTCCAAAAGGCACACTCCATTGAAGTAATGAAAGTACCATACATAATCTTGGACTCAATCTTACTAACACTACACACACCAATTTTATTGCAAGATATTGAACTAAGGTACTGCAAAATTTGGCAATACACACTTAAAAAGGCTTTATACCCGCTAGTATTGAATTATTCTGAAGTCAGAGCACTGCCTACAGTATCAGGACATAACTAAAACAAAGTTCAGTTTCATTCGTTTTACACTAACGAATGTTTTCTGCACCATAAAATTAATAACATTAATTTATATCCAGCATTTTTCAGGCATCTTCATTATCTGATGCCTGAATGTGAATACGCAATATAACTGTTTCAGTTGGTGGAGTTGCCTGAGGAGTGCCAACACAACGTGCATAAATTTCATTATCTGACATTTTGTGCTTGGAAGAGTACACAGGCTGCAAGGGAAGCAGCATCTCGCAGTCAGGCTTAGCTTGGGCTGAACTTCAGAACGGCACGAATTGCACAGCGCTCTTCTGTATCTGCTGATGCTCGAAGTGATTAGGCTTTCTATCTAAGTTTATGTTGGCACAGACAGGAATTTCTTATCACAAATACAAATGAAAATTAAAAAGGAAAGAAAACAAATAATGAAAATTAAAAAGGAAAGAAAACAAATATGTTGGATTTTTTAAATTGTTTTTTTCTTTGTGTCACTTAAAGTATATAGAAAATCTGTAGTTATAGAAAAGTAATACCTCTCGGAGAGAATCCTTTTCCCTGTAACGTTCTTTGCTCTGAAATATCATTCAATTGGGCTCATATTTATCTCTTCTGGAGAAGACTTGCCTCTGCCAGGGTCCTGCTTTTAGCAGCATGTTACTAGAGAGCCCGGTAACAGTATTGTGGTTACAGCCATATGTGCTTGGCTGCATTCTTCCTGTCAAAGATAATCATTGACTTTACAAGATAACTAAATATCAATCCATTCATGCCTTTGAAAATGAGACCCAAAATCGGAATTTTAAGAGCTCAATTTAGTTGTGATACCGTAAATGTAAAATTTCCACTTACTAGAGTGATTGTAATTAAACTAAAGTAGATCCTTGCTGTGTTGAGCGGACAGGAAAGCTCTAAGATAAAGAGGCTCCTAAATAAAGCTCCTTAGACAAGCTTGACTTACTGTTTTGGGGGGGGACAGGAAAGCTCTAAGATAGAGAGACTCCTAAATACTGTTATTTAGACAGCTCGGCCTTGGGAGGGCAGATGCACCAAGCTGCAGAGATAAAGAGGCAGCAAGAGGGCATCAAGACCGGAGCAAAACAACCTGGAAGGACAGTGTATGAGTGATCTTAGAACTGAGTTTGCGCAGAAACAAGGGTCAGCCAGAGGACATTGTGAGGAAGAGTACAAGCCTTCATCTGAAGACCCCCGACGACCACTCAGGGACGCTAACAAGACATGCATGAAAGATATTAACATATGCTAATTAGTTATTGGAAAAGTCATGAATATGCTAAGCATTTCTTGAAAATATAATGAATATGTACATTGTGATTGTATTTAACTTGAAATGACAGGGTGTTTGGCACGCGTATTTGGAGGAGCGATCCACCGTGTGCCCGACCCCATGATAAAGAATACCTGCTTAATAGCCTTCCGACTGCTGAGTCTTCCACTCCAGCTTTTCACAGCATCAGTTGAAAGACAGTGTTTTTACCAAAAGTTGTTTCTGTGCTTCAGCTTTTATTTAAAAATGCATTACTCTGACTGCTGAATAGTCTTGAGGGTTTTTTGTGATGTCTGCATTTAAGCTTAGGGGAATTTAGAGGAGGAGATTAATTTTTCTAGAGATGCTAAGATGAGAAGTTATGCAAGAAACTGCTTTGGGTTCCCAATTAGTTACTTTAATATCATCTTCTAATCCCAAGAATTGTTACTGCTATCTAGCAAGTAACCCTTCTGAGATAGCTAAAGTCTACTGCTTTGTCAATCCTAATGATGTTTAACTTCTCAGCTTTTTCACTGCATATCTTTTATTAATTAATTAATGTGGATAACTACACAAAAAATACAAATAGCAATCATAGTAAGTGATAGATGTAAGGCTAGCAGGCGTGCTTCTGAAACTGAAAGGGTCTTGCTGTCCTGAAGAGCTGTGTGTGCTGTTTCCGAAGCCGTGTGATCACTGATGCGGTTGGTAGCAGAGCGGTTGTTATTACATGATTCTTGCTTTTACTTGCTCACACAAAAAAGATCTTTTTTAAAAACAAGTACAAAACCAAATATGTACAAATAATTGTTTAAAGTTTCTGTGAGTGTTTTATGTACCCTATCATATACACGCTCCCCTTCTTTTTCCTTCACATAGAAGTAAACTGTTGAGGAGAATATTTCTGTGATCATTGAAGCAGATCTATTTTTCCTCCATTTTATGAAGACTTTGTGAAAAACACTCTTCTTAAACCTGTGGTAGATTAAATTTGAGACTCCGTATATTGTAACGACTGACAGACAAATACACTATATTTATGTAGTGTAGTGTAAGAAGGAGGAACTAGAAAATTGCCTAGATAAGAGATTTTGAGCCGATACAAAACTCTCATGAAGGAAGTAGTAATAGTCTATTTTTTTCTGGGATTGTTTACTAGACAAACTTCTGAGAAATGTATTATAATAAATAGTCTACTGTTAAGTGGATCTATTGGCTACTGCTTACAAATCTTTTCTAGTTCCTATTAAAAAAAAGTATTAAAATATCTCTTAAAAGCTTTACTGTATTAGATGATCTTAGTATGACAGTTCGAAGTTTGTTGGTTTTTTTTGGTTTTTGTTTCATTGGGTTGTTTTCTTTTAAATCTGTATTAGTGACTCATTACTTGTACTTATTTTCCGTCTTTGCTTAGCTGTAGGATAACACTTACTTTACCTTAATATTTTTGGTCCAGCTTTCTCCTATGACAAAAATGAAACAAAAAATCTAAGCAGACTACAGGCCGAGATAATTAGTTGTGAGATAGATCTGGTGGTTTAGTTTCTGCAAAAGAGGGCTTGTTGCAGGATTCTCCAGGATCAATGACTAAACCACCAGACCACGTTACTTGTGGACAAATTCAGGTTAGTAGCTTTCTGGTAGCAGTATACTGAAGTTACAAATATATTTGGTTCTGGCTGAGTTTACTTTTCAGGATCATATAAAGTCTTGTTATAGTTTGACTCCTTGCGTTCTGCTAAAATCTGTAGCTGTTCCTTCTGAGAATGACATTCTCCTAGGACTGTTCAGGGCCTCAAAGCTAAGAGCAACCCTGACATGGAATAAAAGAAGAAAAAGAGTTAAGTGCAGATGCTGGGATGGGACAGTTTGGTTCTATCTGGAATTATGGAGATCTGCAAATTTAGAGCTAAACAGGAAAAAAAAGGCACTAGATGTTTTCACGGATTAATCAAAAAGTAGACTGGAACTAAACAGTCACAAAACAAAATATATAATTTAGCTAATTTTTCTCTGTTGTTCTAGGGAATCTTCAGCTATATCCGTCAATGCTAACATGTCAGATAGTTTTTACAATAATTGATCTCAAATAATCTCTTGACTTAGTAGGAACTTTCTTAAAGCCATCTAAATCTGGAGTCTGTCATACAGAAATAGTGAAGAGAAACACATTTAACGAAATTTTGGGGAAAAACCAAATCACACTGGAACCCACACTAGATTCTTAATAACCTTTTAAATTTAAAAAAACTTCTGGTTTGGTATAGACTTTTTCACTTCAGAGTTTTTCTGCCTGATTGTGGGTGGAGGATATCTATAGCACTGAAGAATAAAATAGCATGTGAATTTTGCCAACAGCTGAAATTTGCTCTTCAGAGAAGCAATAAAATGTTGCATCACTTGACATTCCACTATCTTGCATGCTATTCTTGTTTTAAGTCAGGATGGAAAAAATGAAAGTCTGTAATTTTACATTTGGGATAATGTTGATGTATGTTCCAGACTTACAGAGAGTGTGTTTGAGTGCCTAATTATTATTTTCTATTCCTTTTTAATAGCCCATTTCAGTGTTTAGAGATGGACTTTCAGTAGTGTTCTCTTTGTCTGCAATTTATAGACGATCAGCCGTTGCCCGCATTCAGGAGCTGTTCAGAAGGAGGAAAGAAAGAAAAGAAATGGAAGAGCTGGAAACGTTGAATATTAGACGTCCTTTAATAAAGATGGTTTACAAAGGTCATCGGAACTCCCGAACAATGGTACCAACTCTTTGTCTGTTTTGGGAACTGTAGAGATTTTATGGACTAAATCAGTGTCGCTGCCACATTGATATGCTTGCCAAAAAGGACACTCTAGTGTGTTGTAAGCACTTTTTCTTCTATATGCAGTTGGAAGCCACATAATTTGCTCTAGTTAAAATTTAAAATTAGTGTGACTCATGTCACCATGCTAGACATTTAAGTCTTCTTGAGTTTAAGACTCTCTCCCCTTAACTTCCTTTGAAATCTTGGGTATTTTTCTTAACTTCTTTTTCATTTTGTCTGTCAGCTTAAGTGATGTAAAATGTGTGTATCTGCAAAATTATGATTTAATTCCTACTTTCCCCTCCAAGCTCTTTAAAGCTAAAGATTAAATAATAATTTTGAACAGCTTGGAAGGGAAAGTGAGGATTAAATCATAGTTTTGAAGAGCCTTGACATCTCTGAATTTAAAAAAAAGTAGTAGTGCTAGTTATTAAATAGTAATCTAAGTACTAGGCACTCTATCTTTATCATACAAAATACTGTATTTTAAGAAAAATGGAGTTACTGTGTTTGTAAAGCAGTGGTACATGAGAAACAAACGGTGTTTTCCTTGCTATCTCTTCTTTTGGTTTACAGTTTTTTTGAAGATGTGAAGTTCTGAGTACTAGGTGGTATTTTGTAGAAGTAGCAGATGTATTGTTTTGCAAGTGATCTGAGGAGTAGCCTCTACCTCCAAAAGCAGTTTTCTAGAGTTTGTGTGAATGGCTTTGATTATGCTGTGGAAAATGCCTCAATAAATTCCTTAAACTGGCCCAAGATGCTAGAATGACCTTCAGTGTGAACAGTAGGCCCTCAAGCAACTCACTGCCTTTGCAAGTTAAGTTTTACCTTCCTCTCTAAATTGATACACATCAACATGTGTATTTAAAAAAATAAATTAAAAATAATACATAGTCCATATTGGCAGTGTATTAGATGTACTCTTTGTTGATAGCACTGATAACGCTACTGATAGGTGATGCCGTGAAAAGCTGGAATTGAAGACTCAATAGTCGGCTGACTATTAAGCAGGTGTTCTTTATTACGGTGCCGGGCACACGGGGGATCTCTCCTCCAAACGTGTGCACCGAAGAGACACAGTTACTAGGTTGCTATGTTAACATACATATTAATTACATTTCCAAGAAATGGTTATCATAGTAATGGTTTTTTCCGAGAACTCATTGGTAGGTGTTAATGTCCTTCCATCGTTGGGGGTCTTGAGATCATCTTGCAGCCTCCTTATCTCTGTAGTTTGCATACTTGTTCTCCCAAGGCCTAAAGGGGTTATTCAGGAGTCCCTTATCTGACAACCATCCCAATTATTCACAAAGAACCAAGACTTGTTTTGGTTGTGCAATGATCCTGACTACCTGAAGTGATAACATCCCCTACATGTTACATTTGTTACATTCAAAGTTATCATAGGTGAGAAGTGTTAGCAGTTATCACTTTGAACATTTGGCAAAGGTGCTCAGATACCTCAACAAAGTAGTGATAGGAACAACCATATAGAATAGAACGCATCATTGCTGTGTCAGGAAGACCGGTACTGTTGGTTCCACTTGCAGGGAGAGATGCTTCTACTTTCATATGCCATAGTAGCTGAAGGGCTGCTTCTACGTGGATGCCTTCCCCGTTCAGTGGCTTAGAACTTCAATTTTGGCCTTGGACTAAGGAGTCTTAGTTCTTATCCTATTGATTATAGAAGGGGGAGAAAACATTCCTAAATTTGATTTCATAACCCCTTTTTATCTGTCAGATCGTGTTAATTCCAGTCTCCAGTTTTCACAAGCTTCTGTCTCATCTCCTTTTCCTGTAAATGGAAAATTCCCACCAGGGATTAGCCTGTCACTTGCTTCAATTTACCAAACCCTTCCCAAAAACTGTTTCGAATACCCCTGTCTCCAGTATCATTCTCATCACTTTGGAAAATGACAAATCTGCTGTCATTTATTTTCAAACTACTCAGTCTGCCCCAACTCCTCTCCTTTTTTCTGTTGGCAGCCACTTTGCTCTGAAGATCTTTAACCTTCTGAATTTTCTTTTTTTGATCATTTTTCTTTAAATGTTTCCTTTAAATTTTCCTAAATGTTTCTGCATTTGCAGAGCTCTTACTTCAGAGGCAGTATTATTGCAGAAATGGGAGTGTACTCTTTGATGTGTTTTCCAAGCTCATCTTACAGACTAATTGTTATTTTTGTTTTTACTGCAGATAAAGGAAGCCAATTTTTGGGGATCTAACTTTGTCATGAGTGGTTCAGACTGTGGCCATATTTTTATATGGGATCGACATACTGCTGAACATCTCATGCTGCTGGAAGCTGATAATCACGTGGTGAACTGTCTTCAGCCTCATCCATTTGACCCAAGTAAGATGATCATTTTTCACAATCTGCACATTCAGGTTATCTGTCATAAAGAGTTTTAAAGCTCAGTCTTCAATGCTCTATTGAGAAAAGAATTTTAATGATTAGTGAACTATTGTTCATTTTTTTCACATATAAATTAGATAATACAGCTTTTAATTTTCTTTTACTAATGACCTTTGGCCCTTAAATCCCTCCTTACTCCATAACGTCTTGGAATGAAAATGTTACTGACGTAGTATTTGTAGAAAGTTAAGAACTAGTAAGAAGAATCTCCATTTCTTGCTCCCCTCAATACATTAAATGTTTTCCGTGACGCTAACGAGGGAAATATGGGGTCACTGAAATGCCAGCAGCACTTTAGGAATTGATATTGGAGTCTGGTCTCTTCTTGTCTCTGTTGAAAAAAGTTGAGTGAAGTGAGTGTCTTGGTCTCACTGGCCTTGTGAGATTAGAAGAATGAATAAAATTAATAGAAATTCTATTGATTTGTGTTTAGGGGAATGTATTTGTAGAAAAGATGGACCAATGTAGTAGAAGGAATCATATGTTGTCTGACATCTAGATGGAAAATCTGAACCATTCCGCAGCTTCTGACACAGTCAAAGACAGTATTTGTGTTACTTCTTTTTTCATAGCTTAGGTGGCTGTAGAGTAACAGTCAGCTGTAAATAAATAAGCAAATAAAATTGTAATAATACCAGGAAAGGCTGGAGTTTTTTCAGACAGTTTGTGGAAACATGGAATGCTGCCCTGCATTGGATAAGCCTTGAACTTTTAAATGCTTAATTGAAATTGTGTTCCTGTACATGTTTGGAGTGTGTGGCTGGGCTGGACACTCCTGCTGGAAGCACCTTTCGAAAAGCCCTGTAGCTTTACTGATTTCTTAATGGGGTGCGACTGTCTCCCTGTCACACACTAAAATTGTAATGAAGAGGTCATCCTCCTTCTAGGACAGTTAATCTTGTACAGTTTTTCGGTTACTGTCTTTCTATGGAATTTTTATTCCCATAGTGGTTTTGTGCAATGACCTAGAGAATGTTCTGCAACTTTTTGTCTTCCATATTTTAATGAGTGTTTATAAGAGCATCCTTTACTTCTTTATATTTGAACATCAAATAAATTTTCATGAAATACACTGAAATTATCAAATGTCAAAACACATTTGAAATTATTTTGCTTCTGTCTTTGTATCTGGGTCTACAAATCCTAAGGCTTTGTTATTAATGCATAAACTTACCAGGCTGCCAGCAGAAATACATTAGTAGTCGCTGGATTGGTTCTTACTTTCTGCTCCTGTCTTATGTATATTCTGCGCTTTTTTTATTTTAAAAAGGAGGCTCTTCATGTTTGCTTGTGTTTTCTTCATGTATGTATTAAAAAATGTACAATCTATATCTCAGCTCTCGTATGGAGTCTTAGTAATTACATAGCTGTATGTTCAGCATGGGAACTGACATTTGCAAGTAAATGCTTCAAGTGAAGTATTTTTCTTCAACTCCAGTTTAGTGCAGAAAATACTGGTAAAGATATAACACATTTAATTTAGAATTACTATTACTTCTAGTTCTGGCCTCTTCGGGTATTGATTATGATATAAAAATTTGGTCACCATTGGAAGAATCCAAGATTTTTAACAGAAAACTTGCAGATGAGGTAAGAGCCCTTCCTCCTTTTTCACAGTAATGTTGCGTCATCCGATTCTAGAAAAGCCTTTGGTGCAGATTACTGATACTGAATTGACAGAGTTATTTAATGTTCACCAAATAAGCTACAAATAAAAAGCTGCCCTTTGTAATAGCTAACTTTCATATCATCGGCAGCATGCAGAGGCACTTTGTCTTTCATTAACTCTCCTAGAAATTATATGGTATGATCTGGTATTATGTACATGAAAGCAGTTGGGAAAAGTATGAACAGTCAGATACAGAAGGAAAACTGACAGGGATTAAGGAATTAAGGTAGTGCTTGTCTTTAAACAAATAAATTAACTGAAGGAAATACAATGATATACAGAACAGGGAGTGCAAAAATCAATCCTATTCAGTATTCTGCGGCATAAAAGGGAGTTAAGGTTAAGATTGCAAATGGGGAACTTCATGGAATAAAGCAAACATTGCAAACCCAATCAGTTATGGAAGTCTGTGTGTAAAGTTAGGTGTAACACGTTGTTTACAAACCCCCAAAGCAACAACAATGTATATAGCAACTGGCCTATGATGATCATATAGTTGACTGCTGAAGAAGTGTATTTTAGTGGTTTACAGAACGTATTAAAATGTTAGATTTTTTTTCTGTAAGTAATATATTAGGGCAAATTTAGTTGTGGGGTGGTTTGGGGTTTTTTTTGTGCAATCTCTTGGACAGCAGGGATATAGCAGACTGGTTTTTTTTTTAATTATTATCTCTCTGTATTAGTGCTGTATATATTTAAAACAAACAAACCCACAACACTTAGCCACCCCCCGCCATCCCCCTGAAAAATCCCCAAAGCATCCACTTGTGAGTTTTGAACCTTTCCCATTATCTTAGCAGTAGTAACACTGAGTGAAGTGACCTTTCTTTGTGTATTGTATGATAGTTTTAAACTTTGAGGTGTTTTGGAGCCTTTGGGGTTTAGAAATATTGCTAAACATAAATGTATGCTAAGAGTAATTACTGTACTGATACTTTTGTCACTTAATTTTTAATAATAGCAAATTATTTAGAGATGTAATTATTTCTTTCTTTAATATGAAATGTAGAACTTTCAGAAAATTTGACCACATTATGGTTTGTGATTTTACATGGTTTTCACTTGTTAATTTAATGCATGTATTGAATAACTGTGTAGAGGAAAGGAGAGGTTCAAAGAAATGAAATAGTTTTCACCATGTGAATTTTCGCTAGAGTAAGTGTCCAGCGTACCTAATGTATTTTGCATAGAAGGGAGAAAGCATTGTGTTTGGGGAAAGTTCAGTGTAGATACAGAACCGTATTTAACATTAAGAGAGGCCGTGACCTCAGTGAATTCAAAAAGACAGCAGGGATGGGAACAAATCTCTGAACAGAGAAAAAGCAGCAGCAGCAGGCTGTCAAAAGTGCGTGACTGAGGATGCACTGGAGAAACAGGAGGTGAAAGAGGCAACAATGGCAGCCTGCTGTCTTCCCAGTTTGCTTCTTTGGGGGAGTGGTCAGCGGTGCAACGTGCCTGGTAAACAGATGAGAATGACAGAAAAGAGGTGCTTTGATTTGGCCAGGAGAAGGCCACTGCAGACATTTGCAAGAACATGTTCCTCCCAAGAGGAACAAGCTTGAGAAGGAGTCTCAGGGAGAAAAAGAAATGCATTATTTTCCAGCCTTACTGCAGCTGATCTGGGAGGAAGGACTGAATAATGGTCAGAACTTGTCTCCGCCTAAAGAAATTTTTATGCTTGGTGCTAACAAAAGAAAGTAGTCTAAAAGCTGAGAGACAAGCTAAGGTGTGGGATTAGAACTTAATGGCGAAGCAAGAAGGATAGCACGGAAGTACCACGAGGACGGAAGGAGGCAAAAGAGCTGAAAGTATTCATTAGTGATTTTTTTTTTCTGTGAACTAAGACAGTAGGAGCTGGCTCTTTCAAGTCAAGGCAAGCTGTAGATCTGTTTAGAAAGAATTATGGAGCTGAAGAATGCTCCTGAACTGGGATAGAGCAATTGCTTGCGTTCCTTGGATTTTCTCCAAAAGTTTCAAGCAGCATGAAGGTACAAGTTTAGGGGGGAACCTCATCTCTTTTCCTTGCCTCCTTCTTGGCCAGCGTTGGTGCTAGAACTTTGTTCTCTACGACAGCTGCCGTCTGTAACAGCACTTTCTCTTGTCAGTCCTCCTTATTGCATGCAAGATCTCATTTCCAAAAGTTTTGCTTAGTTGCTCATCTTAATATCTACCACACGTGTGGACAACGGAATGATGATCTTACTAGAATATTCTTTAGCTAGACAGATACCTGTAGGCAGAGTCCGCAGCCTGACTTTTCTAACCACATACAATTGGTGTAATTGTATTCAATAGTAATTATTAAAATACTGCTCCTTTATTGTAATTTTGGACTCTGTAAATCCCTTTTGCATAAAAACTTTGTATCTACAAACTCATATTGATGCAGTACAATTTTATGTTTATTTTTGATGCTGTTTTTTCCACTTCCCTGCCTCCAGGTTATAACACGTAATGAATTAATGCTGGAAGAGACCAGAAACACTATTACTGTTCCAGCTTCTTTTATGTTACGGATGTTGGCTTCATTGAATCATATAAGAGCAGGTGAGAGACTTCTGAAGAGCTTGTCCACCACACGGGTCTATGAAATAGCAGATGGATTGGGGAACCATCAAGATCTTCAGCTGTCTGTGGCTGCACTTGGGGTTGGTGAGAAGATTCAAGGGTTGTTCAAGGGTCTCTTAGAAGCACTTAGGAATTGCTCCTTTAGTATGAGGCTTGCAACATTTTTGCAGCTGCTATTTTTTACCTCAAAACAAAGAGCAAGAAAAGAGCAAAATATGTTTTTAGGTGTTATCATGATATCCATCCTGAAATAGCTTATTCGTAATGTAGATGTTGAAAAATGTTCTCTTTTCTAAAGAATGGTCTGTAAGATGAGTGCTGTGTGATGGGAAAGCTATTGGCGATGACTGGAATGAGTCATAAGATAAACTGACTCTCATTGTGGGCTTGGAATTGTCTGGGGGCAAAGGAGGGTGGGAAGGTGCAGGACTGTGGGAGATATTAATGCGGCTGCTGGCAGCTGTTCCTGGGGCAGCACATCCTAGGATGTCCCTTCAGCGAAAGGGCAGTTCCTTAAGGGCTGAAACTGGTGATACGAGGGGTTGCATGGAGAATCATTGTTGGGAACCGGTGTTCCGGGATGTCAGCACTGAAGAAGCTGAATGCGGTGGGTGGATACTGAAGATGTAGGACAATGGAGAGACATCATACTGGGTAGGAAGCAAGGAGATGAAGTTTTGGGACGCTGGTAGAGCGTATGGGTTGGAAACCTGCAGAACGGTAGATGAGGGTGAAAGTGACTGTAGAGATTGAATATGGGGACTCTGGCACCGGCTGAGCAGAGTAGTGGGCTTGTAGTGATGAGGGAGGAGGGCAGCTCTGCCTGGCAGCAGCTGCTGCTCCTCCTTCAACTCTCACTGATCTGCAAGAAGTAGAGAGCCAGGAGGAAGCCACTGTATCCAGCCCAGCAGTGTGCCTCGCCGCTGCTGTACATGTATGTATTAAGTTTGTTTTTTTCTTCATTTGTTATGATTTCTCTGGAGTAAAATACTCAACTGCCCAACACTTGAGTTACAACAGTTTTGGCAAAAATCTGTATTATGGCTGGGTGGAGTATTTCTTAACCTGACAGTGCGTGCTGATCTCGAGCCAGTTGTGTTCCCTCGCACATTTCTTTTTGCCTCTCCCTAAACATTTACATCAAAAGGTCCCTTTTCTAATGTATACTGTGACAGACCGATTCCCCAGCTTTCTGCCGTATGCGGATTTCTAACTGCAGCGATTCTGGTTTTAGCTCCCCAGAGCAGTGTTTCAATCTTGTGTATTCACCATCTCATCTTTGTAATATTATGTGTGCATTCATCTTTCCTGTGCTGACAGCCAGTCAGCAGCTACAAGGTTTTTCCTTTTGTGCACAAATTTCACTTTGATGCCTGGAAATCCTTTAGGGCTTTTCTCCTGTTCCCCCTACTTGTGGTAACATTTCTACCCAGTCTCTGCTGTCAGTCCATACGGACTTTCTTCCACCGTACCACTCACTGCCGCTGTGCATTGTGTAATAGCCCAGGGAGATCATACATTATAAATATTTACCAAAAAATGAGGAGTTCAGAAGTTCTCTTTACTAAATCTTCTCTGTGTCTTACAGACCGATTGGAAGGTGACAGATCCGAAGGCTCTGGTCAGGAGAATGAAAACGAAGATGAAGAGTAACCGGCAGTTGTGTGCAAGCACCTAGATGTTCATGGAATTTGTATAAGACATTAATTATATTTTTCCTTACAGAGCTTTAGTGCAATTCGAAGGTATTGCTTTTGGATAACCTAACCTTTTGTTTTTGAATGACTGTGTGCATGACTTTGGGAGAGTGTGCAAGTAAAATAAGCGAAAATGTTTTTAAAATGTTTTGCCATGTATGAGGGGTGCTAGAAGATGCAAAGTGCAATATTTTCCTTAACCTGCACATGTGGGAGCTTGGATCAATGTTTTAACGTAACTTTCATTATAGTAAAAACGTTGGTTCAAATAAATTTCTATACCTGCTGTTTGCATGTTTGTTGCTTTCTAATTAAAAGATTTGGTTGTTTTAAGTAGTTTCGTAGTTTTTCTTTGTGCAGCCATTGATGTATCACCCTGTGAGTATAAGCCCGTTAGTGCCTTCATTTGCATTCTTTCTTACAGTGTTTGCGAAGTAAGAAACACAGTTTTTTCTTACAGTGGGCACTGGGGTCGGCTGTGACTCTGAGACTCCGTGCCTCTCGGTGCTTGCGTTTCCATGGACGTAACCCACACATCCATACACAAATGTGTGTCTCCATCAGCCTTACTGCAGTGCCACTTCACCTTCTCCATGCTTGACTCTGTAGTGCTGGTGAAATAGTTGTGTTTCACCGATAGGCCCATGAGTACATTTGTGGCAGCAGCAGATAGATCTTCATTTCCATTGGGTTTAGAATAGAGAAAATGTAGGGGCAAAGGAACATGAATTTGAAAATTCCTGTGTGTTAGCTCCTAGGAATAATGATTTGGGAAGGAAGGCAGTTCAGTCTGGGAACCAGGCTCTACCCTTCCTCCGTACATTTTTGGATGGCAGTGGGGAAGAGGAAGTGAAGGAGGGAAAAGAGCAGCTTTACTCAATGGCTGTTCTTGCCAAGGATGGCAGATGCTGAGAGGCTCCATCGGGAATTACAGAATGCTGGGAAGTATTCTAAACCAGGTGGATGAGGGTACTGGAGGCTTCATTACCATGTTATTAAAATACACATTCTTCATTGCACAGTCTTCACAAACTTTGCTTACGTCAACAAAAGGAATTCCCCACACACAATGAAAAATAACATTATCACAACGTTCTGATACCCTGATTCACAATGCAGGCAGGCTGGAAGGACTCGGGGAAGGGGCATAAATCACACAAATAGAGGGGGATGGGAAAACTAAAACTATTTGAGGAGGGGAAGAGAGATTTGTGAGGGAAGAGAAATGGGAATTGTAGGGTACTCAGTTGGCAGTAACAGTGAAGATACTTGGGCAAGGGAAGAAGAACAAGAGGAGGTGGATAGGGTGGCTGGTCTTTAAAAAAGGCGTAGATAGATAGGAAATTACTGAGGAAGAGCAAAGTACAGAAGCTTTGAAAGTAATCTGGCGAAGTGAATTTAGGAGAGGAGAAAGGAACTGTGGGGAGAGAAGGTTTTTGAGGCAGAGCGTGCTGAGAAAAATAGAGATCTCAGAACACTGAAGCATTGTGGAAAACAGGGAAACTTCACACCCATAGGAGGTTGGTGCGACAGAGGATGGAAGTCTGGTAAGCAATTGAGAATGCCTCTAGCGTGAACAAGGGAGAGTGAAAGCAGTCAAGGTAAGCCGTCGGTTTTTTAAAGTATGGAGCGAAAATAAGGGCTGATAGGGATCTTTGTCTTTTGACACAAGGAGGACTAACTGGCCTTTTGGCTGGAGAAGGGACAAAAATACTAGGTTTTCTTCACGATGTAACATTTTGAGCAAGCATTTTTTAGACCAGCAAGAAATGAAAGAAAATTTTTTTATTTTTGTGGTACACCTATTTGGGGGGAGGGGAACACAGTGGTCTAGAACTATTCAAACCTTGCTGCTCATACCACTGCACTGAACAATACTTTTACTATCACATGTAAATTAGCCTTGAATTTCTATAACAGAACAGAGTACCCATCCGATTTTAAAGAACTACACAGTAAATATATGTAGTGTACTTAGTGTCTGTCTGAGTAGGGTTGTCCGCTGTACTTTAGCTGTTAACGGTAAGAGGAACAAAGCCGTGTTTCTGTTCTGTGTGGCATCTGTGGCAAGGGAGGACCTCTTCCACAACTAGGGCTCCTGAGCAGTCCTGTGGATGAAATGCAATAACACAATGTTTGATGTAGTTGTTAGCTTCTCTGTAGATGATATTTGATATGTATTTGCTTCCAAAAAGAATGACCATGGTGTTTCTACAGAAGCTTGACTCTAAAAATTATTAACTTTTGCCTTTGAAATACAAATTCTTCCTCAAGTAAGTATGTGGAGATGATACCCTTTGTCTTCACTAGAGAGGTTTTATAAATCATTACTGTGGATGTCTTTGTTTCTAAAAAGAAAAAAGCTGCTTCTGCCACTTGTGCTTTAGTCGTAGCCATTGCCAGCAAAGAGCATACAGCATAAAACAAAAGCAACAAGTTTGTAAATGTCTTTTTTTCGGAGTTCCCCAATAAGCACGTCATTTCCAAAAGGCCTCTTGTTTATTCAAAGACTAAATGTTAACTTTAATTTCAGATGCCTAGCTGTGGGTTTCCTGATTAAAAGGAGGATTGAATCTCAATAAGGGCAGAAGTTTAATATTTGGAAGATTTTTTCAAACTTCAGTGAGGCTTTTCAAGCAGTTTTTCTAAAACTAGGATATACGTAGTGTTTGAGTTTTGGGTTGGTTTTTTTTCATAAATATTTTGGTAATGGGTTAAGTCTCAATTCCTAGAACGATGCAGTAATTAGGGGCTGTTGGCAGGAGCAGGAGGGACGCTTGTAAATTTCTAGAGTTTGTAGCAGCAAAAGGAAATCTGAAAATGTTCTTCAAATGTGCACGGAAGTTAGTAAACAGGGAATAAACCAACGCACAATCCAATCATAATTTTAGGAGCAAATATTACGATCTGGGTCTATGTCAGACCCGGGGCTCTGGGGTGGGGGCTGCTGCAGGAGGTCCCTCTGGTGCCACTGCTCGCTGCATTTGTAGGAGCATCGTTCCTGCGTGCAGAACCAGCTGCCTGGGCAGGTGTGCTTCTCGCTAATTTGGTTACTGCTGCGGTGACACAATTCTTGAGACCACCGTTCTTCATTTCAAGGAAGTCAATGAGAGGAAGACCAACAAGTAACAGACCGTGATACTGCTGTTAAGCATCAAAGGACCACTTGATTTAGCTGGCCACGGAAAGACATATCAAAAACCTTTAGTTTCTAATCATAATAGTAACAGCCCAAATTTGATGCATATTTTCCCGTTTGGCGGACTGAAGATTGTACCTATGCTCAAGCTGGTCCTTCTGTCCTGCAGCAGCTTGCTGTCAATGTTTACATCCTAGGAAGAGGACTTAGCTAAAGTAAGAGCACTGATCTACAGTGAGGGTTCTGATGTCATTGAACTCACTGTTGCAAAGATCAAAAGCAACTTCTTTGATGTGTTACTACAATTCCTGGTGAATAATTTGATGTCTTGAAGCTTGGGAAGATGGTTGCTGTAGGAAGCAATCTCTTGTTTAAATGTCAAAGATGGTGACCCTGTTCAAACCGCTGTCCACCTAATTTCTAGTTCTTTATGCCTTCCCCCGATGGAGGCAGGACAAGGTTCATTAACTACGTCTTGCAACACCTTTATTGTGAAATTTTCTTACCTAAGCAGTAGATACATGTAGCCTGAATAAAATGTTACAGTAGACTATTGTGTATGTCCCAAGCTCTTTCGGAACATCCTAGAAGAAGATTTTAAGGAAAAAATTGCAGAAGTAAACATTTAATACAGGTTTCACTGTCCTTGCACAAGAAAAATAGCTACCATCAAAGTGTCTGTGCACTTGTGTGTAAGGGGTAGGAGAACATGCGCAGAGATGCTGCCTTGAAAAGCTGAGTGGTCGTGTCTGCAAAGTCATTTCTACAGGGAAAGACAGCACTGAGACAGGCTCAGTCTCTGAGGCTCAGGCCTACTGCAAAGGCCCTTCATTAACAGTCCCTGGGAATCCTCCATACTGCACTGTTTCATCAGCCAGACCTGACAGCATGGTTGACAAATGAGATGCTAATTAGCACCAGTTAGGTCAAAGCCCGCATTCCTCCTGGTCCGCAGCGATGCCCCTACAAGAGGCCAAACCCAAAAGCCTCAGCTGAAGTACAGAAGATGACACGGATGGCAGGTGTGAGGTCATCTGCCGTGCCTAAATAGAGATTGATTTAGTCTTTGAAACATGGGGTTAAATCAATTATAACCTTTTTTCATGAATTAGGACATGCCCAAATGCCTTTATCTGTATAGGCATCCAGTTTGTCTACTCAGTGACTCTGCTGTTGAGTCCGAGTTATTTCTGAGGGTAATAGAGATTTATTTTCCTTAGTTTTTAAAGTTCCTTTTATTCCATTATTTGCGATTGCTTTGTTATTTTGATGAAAAGGTTCCATCTACCTTCTCAGTGCCTTTTCAGCATCATATCAGTGCTCCCCTTTTTATTCATTTCCCTTTGCTGGTTGAGCAAACTGAAGTCCAAAAAACTACTACTACTACTAAAAGACACATCAAGGTGTTTTCATTGGAAAAACAGGCATGTGTTGCTCTTAAAGCAAGCTTCTTTTTCCTGATCGTGACTCACCATAGTGCCATGCTTACCTGTTTTTTGCGGGAGGAGGGCTGTAGGCTACTATAATGCATGGAATTTGACAGATTCACTCCCATAGTCAGAACTGATGGCTACTAATTGAAAACCCTCTAAATAGAGTCTGTTAATGGCCTTTGTTACTAATTGGAAAACAAGTCCCAGGAGATCTGCAGCTCTCGAACAGCACTGCAGATCATCTCCTTTGCCTCTGTGGGATGACTCAATGCTCAGACCACGTTTTCAACATTTTTTCCTTCCTGCTCTGCCCTTAGCCTCATGCAGTCTGGCTGCCCATTGCTACTGTTTTTGGTCCTGGTGAGTAGCGAAAGAAGGAGAGCGGGGAGGGAGGAAGACAGGGTTTTGGGGATCAGTAGCAAGACTCTCTTCACGAGTTGGGCACTGCCTTTGCCCAGCCAGCGAGGCAAGCCAAAGGCAAGTCCCCAAAATCTTTCTAACTCCTATATCCCCAGTAGCCTCACAGCCCTCCCCTCAGTTCCCTAATTCCTCTCTCCTAGCGAACCTGAGGACTCTGTCCCCAACTTAGCAACTTCTCAAACATGGATGGTGAAGCTTGTGCCAGAAAGATTCAGGGTTGCCATTGTGAATTTTTAACAGCAGTGGACAGTGCTGCACCCCAGCCCTTCCCAGGACCCTGCTGCTCTGATGACAAATACAAGTGAACCTCCAACTCAGTAATTGCCGGGGGAATTGGTGTGTACGCCTCGGTGCGCTCATCGCCACGCTCTGTTGTGTTTCTCTCTCATGTGATACCCTCGTGTCCCCTCTGAGTCCAGTGTAAATGCTCCTTTACCTTGGTGTGTTCTGACCGTCTCACTCTACTGATCTGGTGCAGCTATGGCAATGCCACGGCCATGTGACAGAGTTCTGGCCCCACTCTGCACCTTCGAAACCAGCTATTGTAGACCCAAGTCTTCCAGTAATTACTTGGCTATTTGTTTCTAACTGAATATGGCTGCTTCATGTTCTATAATTAGTATATGAATTGTTAATTGGCATTTTTGTTCTGCAGTTCTCATTTGTTTCCAGAGATAGATACATCACGGAGCAAGATTCACTGATACTGAGACTCTGATGTTCCTTATTGATCTTATATGTAACATTTCCTGGGTATCTACTCTTTATTTTTGTACTGGATCCCCATACATATCTAAAGAAATTTGGTTTAAACCAACATATGTTAAAAATGAACCTGTAATCATCAAATCATCTAAAGGAGTAATAACTAATACAACATACTTTTTATGGTGAGTTGAACATCACACCTTCGAAGTTGCTACACTAGATATCTGTTCATCAGAGTGCGATGACCATTCGGTAGTAGGCGAAAGATGAGTTGGTGCTCTCACTTCACTTCTTGCTGACTTAATGTTGTCATGGTTGTCAGCAGCTAGCTCTGAGGGCATGGGATGCTGATTCAGCACCTTTCTTCACGGAAAAAATTGTCCAAGATTGTTATCGGTCTCATTTCATGAGCATTTCAAAGAGAAAATACTGTGCTCTAAAATCACTTGTGCTCATTTTACCCAGGATTATAAAGAGCAAGGAAAGTTTCTGTAAATCTTTAAATGAATATGGCTTTTAAAATAAAGTTAGGCACTGCGACAAAACCATTGGGCTTGGATGTTGGTTGTACTACAGAAGCTTTACAGGCTCAAGGATGTAAATTACAACACTCACTTCGAAATTCTCTCCAGTTTTTTTCAAGTGAGTTTTTTTCTTAAAGAATTAATCACATTGTGCACCTGCTATCATTGTGTGTAAGGGTCGTACAACACACGCATCGAAAAGTGCGACCGTCCCCAGGGCAGGAGCTGCTGCTCAGTCCCAGTGCAGGGACACTCAAACACACCCAGAGTTACAGTCATCGCCTCCATCAACAGCCCCTCACCACGGGAGCAGCAAGTCCCAGCCCCTCACAACCACGCCGCACGTGCCCGCTCTGGCAGCTCACTGGGCGTGTGGGTGTCACTGATGGCGGCAGTTGCACACTTCCCCCCACCACGCTGAAAATCCATGTGATTGCTCAGAAATTCAGCTTCATTCACATCTCATGAATTTCACATCACTACGGTGAATGGATTTGATTGCAGTCTGGAGGCTCTGAATTTGGTTTGTTACGTGCTCTTATAGATGAGAGCTGGGCAAAACATACAGAAATGAGAAACTGATCATTTAATTTGAGGAATTATTTTTCTTGTCCCTCTTCTGATGATCTCTTTCTCCTTGGTTCACTGGCAACCTATCAAATGGTGTGGGGACTAAGAGTGAGCCCACGATACAGGGGATAGCTGGACCCCTGGCCCTGTGGACTGTCGGTGGACAGGCAGAGAGCAGACGTGAGGTGCGGGAGAAGAAAGGTCTCCACTTCCCCTCTGCACGTTCACTCCCTGGAAAGCAGACAGAGAGCAGCTGAAAGAGAGCGAGGATAAATCAAAATCTGAATTAGACAGAAGGAAGGAGAAAATATTCACTGCAGCAGTGATTTTTGGTTCACTGAAAGACATTCTAAAAACAGAGGGATGCTATAGAAGAGACTGTAGCTATAGAAAAGTGTAGCTGAGCTGCAGGAAAACACTCAAGTGCCAGCTGCACGCTGTATGGCAGGGAGTGTCTTGCATTACAAGTGATTGTCAGATTAATACGGCCTCCTGCGTTGCTGCGTAATGGCTGTATGACACTGCTATAAGAAAGTATTGTCAAGTTGCAGAGCTATGCAGGAAAATAAACTGTACTGCGTTACACATCTAAAAGAGAAAAAGCCTTTTTTTCCTTTCCATGAAAAAGTAACTGGTATCTCAGTGAAACTGCAGGTTGAAAAACACAGGACATCCACTAGGATATATTACTGAAGAAAGAATAGATGGGAGAGCGAGGCTGGGAATCTCTTCTGTCTGGCACTGGAGCTCCGGATTTGTGCCCACCAGGGTTTTGAAGCTTATTGCCAAGTTTGCTGGCAACCAGAGAGCAAACTGGGTCCTTGGGCAAGACATGGTGCTCCGAGTCAAACATTGCTATCTTCTGACAGTGGTCTGGGACCACCTGGAGTGATGATGTAAGTGGTGATAATACTTAGCTTTTATACAAATTTCCTTTAAAATGCTGTTAAATCAAGTTTACAAGGAGAGACACCAATGTCAGGATTCTCCTTTTACAGATGGAGACATTGAGCCTGAAGGAGGAAACATATTGCCTATCACCCTCTAACAGCCTAGTAATAAAACCAGCATTCAGATCCTTTAAGACTTCTGAGGTGAGTCCCCTTCCACCAGCCCATATGATGCCTCAAAAATAGCAGGCGACTCAAAACCTTTAACGACGCTTCTCCATCCTGGCAACTCTGAATTCTCTCCTGAGGCAAGGGAGCAAGTGTATTTCTTGGTAAACCATTAGTGGCATTGCTGCTGCATGGCTATGCTGCTTCTGTGTGATATGTTATCTGTGTGATAACAAACCTGAGTGCTCCTCGGGCTCTATCTCAATACAGTAAACGTAAAAAAGGCTGGTACAAAAGCGTAATTTGTGCTTGATATGGGAATAACAGCTCTGAATGTAGTTGGTTTGTGCAGGTATAACTTCAGCTCTTTATTCACCTTAGATCTTACAATAAAGACCATAAAATGTATAGTCCAGTTATACTAATTAGCCCTGTAGTGATTTGGCTGTATCCTGACAGAAGTGGAGCTGTAGCAGGACCGGCATCTGCCAGTCGGTCCCTGGGTTGCTATGGTAACTGCCTAGGGTGGGGGGTGCTTAAGAAAAATGCAACTACTGGGCTAAATGCTGGCTGGAGGGTGGCAGATGGATGGGATTCAGCTGCCTCAGGGGGTGGTACCCCACAGCCAGACACGCAGATTTAGAAATCTCCCCGGGTGGCGGTGTTGGCACGTGGGAGGTTCTGCACCGGGGAAGCAGGGAGGAGATCCAGTCAGAAGCAAAATTTAATTTAAAGCATTAATTTGTTCCCAGATTTGCTCACTGAACCCAATATGTTTTATCTGAAACACGGAGGGCTTGATGAACTCCCAAGTAATCCAAGCCTGCCTGAAAGCCTCGTGGATTGCCCTGAGCCCGGCACACGGTGCTCTCACAGCCCTGTGTCAGGAGCAGCCAGCTCAGATGGAGAGGGCTTCCCACTTCACTGTGAAGTTAAGCCCTTTGGCAGTCTTAGATGCACCCAGAGCCAAGGACTTGGGATCCCAGGCAGCTGCGAGCTGGAATTGATGTTGTCAGAGTCACTGATCCCCTCTCAGAGCACAGGCAAGGTATTTCGTTACAGAAATGTTTCCAAAACAAAATGTCCTTAGAATTCTCTGTTCGCAAAACAACTTGAAATGAAAATAAGGAAAGAAGAACCATCTTGTTCCAACGCGGCCCAAGTCCACGTTTTAACAAGAATGTTTCTCGTACAGGACAGCGTGTGCTTTGTCAGCCAGCTGTATGGAGCACACAAAACCTGAGCACGTGAGAAGCTCCCGTATCTAAGGGCAGAAATCAGAGGAGAGGGAAAAAGCCCGAACAAAACCAAAATAACCAGCACCACAAGTGTATGAAAAATCAACTTACTGTTAGACAATTACTGCTTTGGAGGGTTTTTTTGTAAACCACATTTACTGTGGTTCCTTCATACTGTGTGCAGCGTTAAGTCCATTATAACAAATGTGTTGTTATATTAAATTAATCTTCTAAGATTGCTTTCAGAAACACAATATGCCTCGGTATCTACAGTCTACAATTTCTGTGTGCTGTCTTTTCCCTGCGCTGCTCAGCTATACTGTTGCTTTCCACTCACAGCATTTCTCAAATTTTTCCTGTTTTACTGGTATCCCAGGTTAGGTTCTTTGGGGTGCATCAGAGCATCACTTCTGATAACAGATTTATCATCATTCAGAGGTAAAGAATTCATATTTTACAGACCTCAATATACTTCCTATAAACTAACCGGATTATGAACAATGCATTCTTTCAAAAATGTAAAAAAATTTTAGGTTGAGCAAGCAAATATTTACTGCAGATAGGTATTTCAGTTCTTACTCATATTTTCATTTGCTGAGGAAGAAGAGGAAGTGAAACTCTCTCTTCTCACATGCTTTCATTTTTTCAGAGAAATTTGACATTCCTAGTTATGACAGAGCAAAGTCTGTTTCAAAAGATGATTCTTCCTGTAAGTACTGCCTGGGCACTTCTGCCTAATCTCATTGCATTCGCGCTGTCAGATGAGCGCGATAAATAACTCTTTCTATAACCACTGTTTGGTTGTTCTTTTTTTCGGTCGCAAACAATTGTCAGTTCTAGTCTTTGCCTGCATGTCACTGAAAGACTTCCTAAATGAGAAGGATACGGGAGCCTTGGTTTAGCTGGAGATAATTTCAGCCTCTCTCTTCCAACAAAAATTGCACGGACTAAATTTGGACACAATTTTCTTGCAGCACTAATAATATTTGGTTTATCTTTTGTTCTGTTTCCATTTTTCATTTGTTCAATAGCCCAGTATTTGTTTAAGACCATTTATTTAAGCGAGACTATCAGTGTGTATTTTTTTTTTTTACCAAAGTATCTAACTATCCTGCCAAGGAACATGATAAATGTTAGCAATTTCTAATGTACTTGCCTGGCTTCACAAGAACATTTAAAAAAAAAATCAGCTTCACTTGCTGAAAAATGCAAACTATTAGGTGAATTAGATCTCAGGAAAAGCATTATTTTTTTTGTTTGTTTACTCAGAAAACAGCATTTCTCTTTCCCAATTTTCTAATGGTATGTGGAGCTCAGTCAACGCACTCGAAACCCTGTACACATTTCATCCTTTTGGTAGAACTCACTTGTATCTACTCCACTTCTTGACTTTTAGTCCTAATTGTAGTGGTCATCTTAGGCTCTGGGGTCCAACACAGCCCTGAAGCAACTGAAAATGCATTTCTTGTTTAGTGATTTTAATAGTTTCCCAGAGACAGACCGTACCAATAAAATCTGTGTTGCTTCTTCCTTTCCTGGTTTCAGATGAGCTAAATCTCCTGGATCTGGTAAATATACGTGTAGCTCAATGAACTAGACCAAGGTATCACTAGGACTGCAAAGCATCAGGATAATGCATCAAATTCAGTATCATTAGATAAGTCATAGTTAAATAATACACTGATGTTAAAATTGCAGTGGATGCTGCAGAGATCCCAAAATTATTTTATGTAAAAATTTGCTATTGTCATCATTAAACATCAGTGGGAAGATCTGGTTGAGTTTTTCAGGCAGAAAAAGCAAGCTCTAACTCCCCAACTGGAAACAAGGATGGGGTGTGATTTTTTTGGTATGCTCTTTAGAAACTGCCTTTCGGTTGATTCCTCTTCCTTACATTCCATATGCATTAAATGAATAAACATCCTCCTCCTCTCCCGCTGCATCCTATCTCCTTAATTTTCACCCTTGGGGGG
>Ga0065711_1031636_pt1 | contig 29161 bp, 18 predicted proteins | sample Hoacrofraction12_FD_59098 | JGI IMG/M metagenome (GOLD analysis project Ga0065711, IMG submission 59098) | Hoatzin crop microbial communities from Cojedes, Venezuela - Epithelial fraction 12 v2 (version 2) | ecosystem: Host-associated > Birds > Digestive system > Esophagus > Crop | place... | reverse complement strand
CCGCCTGGACAAGATCCTGTGCAGCCTACTGTAGGTGACCCTGCTTCGGCAGGGGAGTTGGACTAGATGACCCACAGAGGTCCCTTCCAACCCCTACTATTCTGTGATTCTGTGATTCTGAAATGACAGTTTCATCCTGAGGTCTGAGATATGCACATCTCTTCTCCTCTCATGATGATGTAGTGTAAGAGCAGCTCTGACTCCATAAGGAGTACTACTGCAGAAATTTATTTGTCTGACAGTACTTTAAATGAAGAAGAACAAAAGTTTCCTTTTGTCCACATGCAGCAACACTAGATTTTTCAAATGCAGGATAAGAGCCCAAATCCCTTGCTAAACACTGTGTAGCACTAACGTGAGAGCTGGCTGAGTGAAAGCTGTAAGTTTTGGCCCAATGCAAATTATAACAATACAGCAATTATAGCTTAGTTCTGCTGCGAGAACAGTATCTGGCATCCCCTTGCTGTTGTCAGGCCATGTAATCCATTTTCTGTAGTGAATTATGTGGTGTTCCCTGTGGCAGAAACACTGCTTTGCATTTTGCTATGTTTCTTTTTATCTGGATTTTGTGTTTTATGCTTTGCATATAGCCCTTAGGCAATATAATTTCCTTAGTAGGATCACTCCCTTTCTGTTCGTTGCTCCCTTGCCCAGCAGTTTTTAACATGTGAAGGGCCAGGTGATATGGATGACTGAAAAAATTCATATCTTCTGTACAGTTCTGTATATAATCCTTTAGTGTCAGTGACAGACTAATGCTAGGTTTCCATCATGAGCTTGATTTTCTTCTGTCTTGTTGCAGAATGGGTTAAGAATTTAAGTAGTACTTTTAATGCTGTATTCTGTTCTCTGAATCTTTTAGAAATTGTTAGGGTGCAGTTCTGTGGTTAAAGTTCAGGCCAGAGTGGATGTATCTCAGGAATCCTTGCTAAATCAGTAGACTACATGAATATCCTTCTTGTTTTACTTTTAGCCTTTCTATGGTAGCAAAAATGTTGATACATAACTGCAGTAGAACTAATTGCTTGGTGATTTTTATATCAAAACCATGTTTCTGAAAGATTTTGTAAATAGCATGTGTAATTAAAAAGTCATTTTTCAGCATGGATTTTTCCAGCTTGATATGAAAATACGTCCAGAAAAAGCAAGTGTTTCCTTGTTACTTTTTATTACCATACTTCATGAATTGAATCTTGTCAAATTTGTTTCCACATATCCATATAAGGACCTCATTCTAAAACATAGTTTTGGTAAGAAAAAACTGACAGAAGAAAGCCCAAATTCTGTATCTGGACATTTGGAAGAGCAGCCTTGGAATGTAAAATACACTTCTAAGTGTGTATTTTCAGATCAATCTAGACTTCAGTAACTCATCAGTAGTGCAATCTTTTGAACTGGAAGTCTTTTAGCAGCTTCTCCAGAGAGCTAATGAAAAGCTGTGAAGGCATTCTATTTGATAGTGATTATGTTAGCAGTCCTTGAAAATAAGGGAGTATGCTTAGCAACAAACGGTCACTTTTGCAGAAATAAAGCAGTAATTTAACTGCAATTTCTAATTTTTGCTCTGTCTTTACATGTGAAATGCAGTAAATGACTCTAAGATCTTTGATCTGTGACTCAGCATCTGATGTAGTTGAACGAGTAATCAGACGTGTTCTGATGTAACACACATCCTCCAACAGGAACCTGCATACTTCTACTCAAAAATGTAAGGCAGATTTTGGGGGTTTTGTTTGCATTTGTTTGGTTTTTTTTAATAAGAAAGGAGCTGGATGCTGCAGAAATTAAGAAAACTATTTGGAAATAAAGTATGATGGATTCCTGCAAAATACAGTATTTCCTTTTACTCTCAAGCTCTAAAAGAAGCTGAAATAGGAAAGCAGGAAGTGAGTTTATAGCACAGCACAGGCTATACTCAAGCGTACATTCCTGAAAATGTAAAGTAATGCATAGATCAGAGAAGAGAAAGAAGGGAACCAAAGTATTCAGAATAAATGTTCACTGGATTTTACTGAGAATTTGCGGACTCATAAGAACCTCTCTGGTCTGCAGCAGAATTAATCCTGATTATCTTCTTTTGAAGAAAAGTAAAATATGGGAATACATATGCTTCTTAGGCCTATCTCTTCTAATCATGTTTTTATAAGGCAGAATGGGGCATTTCAAGCACATAAATGCTAAGTAATTTTTTCTTACATGACTGAAAATGCATATTCTAGAAAAGAAAGAATGAGACAAAGTGATTCTTAATGGTTCTCTCCTTTTGGCTTAGCTGGCAGATGTGATCATCACTTTTTTAGTCAAGTAAGTTTATTTTAAAAAATTTATAAATGAGAAAATGAGAGTAATCTCAATTAAGCCCTACAGACCTGAATAATACATTTAAACCACCTACTTAAAAAAGAAGCATTCAAAAAGTTTTCTTGCAATAGACAGATCAATATACATCTAAACCCATAATTTTGAATCAAAGCCCATTTCTGTTTTCTTTTTTGCAAACATAGAAACACATGATTTAAATTGTTTCATCCATGAAATGTTGACAATATCTTTAATTAAACAAAAAGGAACTATCCTATTAAAACTCTCATAAGAGAAAGTTACACCTGGCAAAGGTTTTAAGGCTTAAGATGCGCTGGCTGGTACAGGTGATGAATTGGAAGATGGCTTCCCTCCAGTGCCCTGTCATCGCTCTGCTTTTAGTTCTTCCTGTGATTTTATTGTTGGTTGGCTGCTGACATGAACAAGACATCGCCTTAATCTCATTGGGATTTAATAAGATTGGAGTTATTCTTCAATTTGGTACAAGCAACGTAGCCTTATATGAAAGTTTTTCATCAATAATAAAAAAAAAAGTCTCTAAAAACCTAATGTTTAAGCAGACTTTTAACTTAAATAGTCATTGAGGCAGTAATTGCTTTCTCCCCCGCAAGCCTTTCAGGGACAACTTCTTTTCTGCGTTTGGTAAGCATCTACAGAACCCTGCTCAGTAGTTAATTCCCCGATTATTGTAAATTTTTGTAGTGCTTTCTTTTCTTTATTAACATTTTGGCATCACGTAAAACTTTTCTTATGACACAGCAGCAAGTGACTCTCTACATAGAATAAAGAGGTACTACAAAGATACTGGTGACAGAGGGAGCTGCATTCACTAAAGGAGAGAAGTCTGAATTTTTCTGTCTAACTTAGTTAGCACGAAGAACCACTTGTTCCCTGGGTGAACAGAAAGTCTGTGCAGTTAATCAGCAATAATGTGACTGGAATACCACTTTCCAAGAGAGTCCTGCCTGAGCCACCCTGGCTAGACGTTAATTGCTGTGGCTTGGCTCCACTGGCAGTCCACGTGCTAATAGCAGTAACACCATGAAGGTGTGTAAAATGCACAATAAGGTCCTAAAATGAAACACCAACAGGAATGGTGATTATTTCAGATGAAATCATGCAGATTACCAAGACAAGCTGGTAATTAGTGACCTTGCGGAAATGAAAAGTTTTAGTCCCTTATTTTTCTTTCCAGTTGAGGGGCAGCTCTGTTAAGAAGAAAGAAGTGCTGTGATCAGTACTGTGAAATCTCTGTTGCTGAAGGTCTTTAAGAACGGCTTAGACCAACATCTGTCTAAAATAGCTCAGAGATAGCAAGACCTGTTTTGAGGGACAACGTGGGCTTCTTCTTGCCCCTATTTTGTGGTGTAAAAATGATGAGATCTTCAAAGACTTTAAACTGATTAACCTAAGGCTAGTGAACACTAAGCTTTGTTTATAGGACAGGTACTCTAAAATAAGTTTTCTGTCAAGGGACATATTTGCTATAATAGCATTAAGGAGACCTTTACCAGGTAATTCTCTTTTGAAAACATGAAGGCTTCCCATTTGTCTTCAAATGAAGTCCGTTTATGATAAGACTAATTAAAAATATCCAGTTTTGTTTGTAAAATTTCATTGTCCTGCTAAAGAAGAAGCCTGTATGTTAATTCCATATGAAGAAAATTTGATTTTGTCCAAGGAAAGCAATCAGGAGAGATTATATTTCATCTGTAATATGGCTGTACTAAAACAATGCTACTATCTTGAATTTCAGACTAATTTAATTGAGCTCTAATGAACAAAATTAGTTGTCCTGGTGTAATTAGAATCTCAATTGAATGGTTCAGCAAATAAATACAATGATAGTTGTGGCTCCCTTGATCTCTGTGCAACCTGAGTTTCTCAGCTGCTTCTGTCTCTTTCCCTCTCCCCATGTAAAAGATGGTCAGTGACCCCAGAGAGCAGACATTGGAGCTGTGCGTTAATGCTGCTTGCTGAAGCAGGCTCACTCAAGACAAATTGCAAAGTTAGTGAAGTGAAAGACTGAAGAAACTAGCCTGTTACTGAAGACAGGCTGGAGAAAAGTCAGCATTAGTAATTGTACAATGCTGCATACCTCTTCACACTATAAATAAAAGCAGAGGCAATGTGATTCTTATGATACTTGGAGAAGTGAACCTTCGCAACACCAGTTATGAAATGATTATATGAGCTCAGAGAGGAGTCCTGGTAATCCATGTGGATAGTATCTTGGTGATTTAGTTTTCACATATAATAACAGAATAATAGAATGGTTTGGGTTGGAAGGAACCTTCAAAGGTCATCTAGTCCAACAATCCTGCAGGGACATATCAGGGACCTCCTGAGCGGGGACATCTTCAACTAGATCAGGTTGCCCAGAGCACTGTCCAACCTGACTTTGAACATTTCCAGGGACAGGGCATCTGCAGCCCCTCTGGGTGACCTGTTCCAGTGTTTTGCCACCCTCAGCGTAGCATGATTTGTATTTTCCAGCCTAACTGTAGCAAAGTAACGCTTCCTCTCTTCCCTGCTTAGGGGCATAAGCCCGGCCGCATTTAATGAAGATGGGTGTATGAAGCGTGAATATATATTTGATTCCATATGATTTTCAAATGTTACATTCTCATTATTTAATAATCACAAATAAGTCAGGAAGGAACACCTCTCCACTGCTCCCCCTGCCACCCCTCACAACCCACCCCAGCCTGCAAATCTGAGAAATATACGGAGAGCTATCTAGAGGAAAGCATAAAGGGAAAGATTCTTTTGAACTCTGCTGTAAGTCTCCTGTTCTTTCACTTTCTATTTCTATTTTGGCACATCATACAAACTCTGTATCTTTTTCCTTATTTATCAGATCCATTTTTGAACCAGCCTCCAACCAGAGCAGTGCTATGCAACTGTGTGTCCTGCTTCAGACTGGTTTGATCTTTGATTTGCTGGCAACCAGAGAGCTTTGCTCTATTCTTGCACATGCAGTGAGAGCACTTCATTAACCCTCCTTACTGATTCATTGGAAGGAGGCAATAGACCTGGGGCTGTGTGTTAGCAGCCAGAAAGTTTTCCAGTTTAAAGATTGAGAAAGTCAGATGTCTGGAAGCTGGATGTATTAAGCAGTCAAGACACCCAACAGGGAATTCCTACACATACACTGACTGTCAGAACAGGATAAGGAGAATGAGATAATGCTCTTTGTTTTGTTGCATGTACAGTATCAATGAACATGCTTGGGAGAAGCAATAAAGAAATTTTGCAGTTAAGTAATGGCTGTATCTTCTGTTCACTTCTGGAGGGCAGGCCATTAGCTTAAAAGTTTCTTATCCTTCACAGCTGAATTTCCTGGTGTACGTGTAACCTCTAGCTGTGCTGGTTTGTTTATTTTAAACTGAATTAACTGAGTCTTTTTGCAATGATGCAACTTGCTAGCTATGGGGAGCACAATGCTGTTCTCTTAGAGAAACCTTACTGTCATTGTTATTTCATTTTATTGTTGTTGTTTCTGCAGCTACTCTTTTTCTCCCTATAAAATAAATTTGTCTGAAATGGAAGGATCTGACTGCTCTTTGTGTATGGAATATCAGAGCAAGGTGGTGTGTTGTTTCCTCTCCCCGGCCCATAACAGGATTTTGCAGAAGATTCAAAGGTGTGACTAACCAAGCACAGGTAAGTTCACAGGTTTCATGTGTTATTTGCCCTGTTTTTGACTCATTGCTATAGGTCTATGTTTAAAATCTCAAATGATATGTATGTGCTTTAAATCTCTAATGATACATATGTGCTTTGTAAATTGTCTGACTTTTACCTCATTAGAATTAGTTACTGGTATGGCAGAGAAACAAAAAAAAAACAAAAGAGGTTCGTTTGCTCTTTAATATTGTGTGAACTCATTAAAAGAAGAGTATGAAAAATATGGACAGACAGCATTAATACATAAACATAGAAAGAAAGAAAAATATTCCCTTTTATATAGTGGCATGAATTTTCTTTTAACCCTGGTACATCTTCACATGCCTTCCTTTGACTGCAGCATCTCATCCTCCCAGAAGGTATAACACAAGTATGTGTGGTGCATTGCTGGTTACACTTTGGAACCAGTTATTACTCGAAGCATTAAAAAAGTAAGCGTGCAATAGCAGTAGGTAGTCCTTCTTTCAGCTGGTTTCCTGAATAATTCTGACACTTTTCTAGTACTTGGCCAGTGCACTGGGGTTTTTTTCTTGTTATGTATCTGATTCTATATGACTCCCCATTGCTTTCAATGCTGTTTCTTACCCTAGCCCAAATGGAGGACTGCTGTGTACTGGCTTCAGGCTGGGAGGCCACTCATTTTTTGTCTGATAATCCATACATGAAATGAGAATGGTGAAGATGAAGCAAATCAGTTGCGGTTCCTGAACTTGTATGGGTAGCAATGTGAAAAAAAGAGAACACATATTTCCTTGTCCTGTGTCACTGCTCACTGACATGCTGCAGCATGGACACCAGTATCTGTAGCTAGCACTACCAGCTGATATGATGGGAGCCATCCAGATGCTATCAAACCTAAGCAGCAAATACAGCCAAAAAGGAGGAAAGGCTCCCATCCTAGCTGCTTTCTGGTGCTCAGATGTGTTGCACAGAACAAAGGGACTGGGTATGAAGGGAATACACAATAGAATACCCAAATGCAGAGGGGATAAAACTTAAGAAAACGGAAAAATTACTGGGATTTTTTTTTCATTTTTGAGTATCTGTTTCCTGGAATAGTTCTGCATAAATAGAATATGCATGCAAATGGAGAAAAGCATTGTAGACCTGAATTTCTCTTAGGTAGATCTGTTCTGTTTGCATCTAGCTGAGGGTAAGGCTTGTACTGGAACAGGTAGAGAAGTTACACGCTTTGTCAAAGTTGATAGAGCAACGAACTCATAGTGTCCTGTCATCTAGATGTCTTTCTTTGTGGTCCATACTCAGTTTTCAGGGAGATCAAGAAGTATTGCCAAGGAGAAGATGCCCCATTCTGGCTATAGGTCTGCTCATTTCCAAGTTCATTCTGTCATTGATGTTGATTTGTTGCTAGAGGGCTTTGCTCTGTGTTGCAAAGACGTGCAAAACAGAAGGGGCCCTTTACACCTCGGACCTGCCATGGCTGCCAGGGTAAAGTGCCATTTGGTTCAGCACCCAGAAGGCAGATTCTGAAACACAGAGTAAATAATAGCCACTTGCTATTATTCCTATATTATTATAGCAAGTGGCTATAATAATAGCCACTTGCACCCCATCTAAGTTGGAAAGTGTCTGGGAGCACAGAAGGTTTTAGCCAGGCTCCCCACATAGGACCGATGTGGTTTCATCTGAGTTTTCAGTCTGGCAGCCAGTATGGATCTTAAGAAAAAGATATAACCTTCTTACAAATGACTCCTGGTAGTGGGGAAGCAGTGTTACTTCAAAGCATTGCCAAAGTACTTAATCCCTGCAACAATACCAAGCATATTTTTTTCGTTCTTTGGCATTCTAAATGGGACCCTCAGCAAGAATCCAAGTGACATGTGGGAGTTTTGCTTTATTTTCTGTGAAATTCCAACATTTCCACTCTGGAAGTTCAGTAAATCCTCTGAAGCAGTTTGTTTTGAATTGCTGTGGTACATTGATTCACAAAGCAATTCTGTTTATGGACTTGATCAAAAGTGTGTTGAAATAGTTCCATTGATTTCCATGGGCACTAGATCTCTCCCATTATAATTAAACATAACTACAAAGTATACTTTGTTCTGGAATTAAACAGGATTTTACACTTTTTCCCAAGACAGATCAATTGCATCTCTATTTGGAGAAATAGTATACTTGCTATTGTATCCAGGATAAGCAAAATTCCTTCTTGGAAGATGTAACTCTGCCATTTAGCAATACATCTATGAGTTTGTTAACCTATCTGCCTCCGCTTGCTGTTCATGTCACGAAAAAGATTCACTGGCTTGCAGAAGAGGATTTATCATAAAGGAGGTTTCATGAATTCAGAAGTATTTATTCTCATTATGCTGGTAGCTTGTCACCACAGACATGGGCAAAAAGGTCTGGTGTTCTCTTTTGTGTACATGGGTGTGAAGTTAGGAGATATTCCAAAAAGTCTGAATGCTGAATGTTTTGTGGCTTTGATAACGCCACATCATTAAAGTTCATGTAGTGCCACAGTGTATGATTCAGTTCAATGTAATGGGGAGGAGTATATTTGTCTGTGTATAATGAGTTAGGTAGGTTAAGAAAGGAACTACAGGATGCCATAGCTTATTTGAAGAAAGTCTAGCTTATTCACCCCATCTCAGAGAAAATCCATGAATCGTATGTCAGTTCTTTAAGGAAGACACCTAGGAATACTGAACGGTAGCATGCTGAGCAAACGGTTCAGTTTAGGCATGAAGTTCATTGTTATTGTGCTAGCCCTTTCATGTAATGAGTGAGAAGAAAAGAGCGAGTTTTCCCTGTGTTAGACTGAATTTGACCGAGAAAGCTACCTGAATTGCCTGAAATTAATCACATTTACAAGATATTTCACTCTTTTTTATGTGCGCAAAGGGACTGTACTGCTTGTACTACAGATGCTATAAGAAGACAATTCAATTTCTACCAGTCCTTTAGAGAGGTATTCTTCCTCTTGAAAACCAGGTGTCAGGAAATATGCTGCTACCACTGCATTATAACGTGACCTCTGCTTTATTTAAGGAGTCAGCTGTCCTTTTGAGCTTTATCTATGATTCAGAACTGGAACTGTGCAACTAGAATGGGTGGTAATGTAGAAACACAAATCAACAAGATGTCCACGTGTTGCCCGTATTAATTTGAATAGGTTTTTGCTTGCTAGTCATGGTTGTCAGTGAAAACGGGGTAACACGGAAAGAACAGTTCAATGAGAGATTATGATTCACCACCTCCAAGTCAAAATTCATATGAAACTTATAGAAAATTCTGTGCCAACTCTACTCTAACTCACAAACTCTCCCAAGCTGCTGCCATCAGGTGTGTCGTGAAAGAGTGGTTAAGGTGCTTAAATGATCACCGAAATGTTTTGCAAGAAAAGATTTTACTGAAAATTTAGAAAATGTTATCTTACAAAGTTTGTTGGCAAAGTTCACTCTATTACTTATCAAATTAATGGAATGCTAAATCAAAAGGGGTTTTCAATAGAAAATCATTTATACAGAGTGGAAGAAAAGTGTAAGGGGGTAGGGAGACCCTCCTGTTGAGTCATCAGGTTCAGGCTGGACCCCCTTGCTTTCTAAACTCCTTCTCAGAGAGGAGCCTAGGTGCGGATGGATCCAGAACTGGCCTTAGACCACAACAGTTTATGCCTAAGGGATATATTTAGCAGCAATTCAGGGTGTGTTCTCAGTTTAAAGAGAGAATCACAGGAATTTTGAAACCAATAATGACTGGTTGACTTATTTACAGAGTGATTGGAAAAAAATTGCTATTACAATTACAATAATAGAATGTTAAGTTGTGAATCGATTCACACATACACACACACATGCAATCATAAAAATTCCCCTTGAGTTCAGTGAAATACTCACTTCAAATCAAATGATTTCTCAATGGGTGAAGGTTAAGTCTCGGGGACATCAGGCCAGGTAGTTTGCAAAGTACTCTGAGAATCATCCCACTCAGAAGGAGTTACTGGGCACAGCCCGCTGTGGACGAGAAGAGCTCAGAGGGCCTTCCTTGGTACCGCTCTTTATAGGGTCTCAAGATGATTGACTTTAGGCATCACTAATTTTCCATCCTGTTCACAATCCACATAGAATCATAGAATCATTAAGCTTGGAAAGACCTATAAGATCATCAAGTCCAGCTGTCAGCCCAACACCACCATGCCTGCCAAACCATGTCCTACCATGATGCAATCCTGATATTTAGACGGCAACTATGCAACTCTAGTACTACCCAGAATGTACAGTACTGACATTTACCAGGCAGGTGCGACTCCAGGCACCAAGAGATTCAGGTCCGGTCAGAGAGCACCAAGTCATCCGAGTTCAATGCACACCAGCTAGCTATTCCTGCAGTGCGAGCAAGAATACAATATTAGCTGGTTCTGGGATTGCCAGGTGTGAGGAGAGGGTGCTGCACCACCACAAGGTGATGGCAAAAGCTGTAAACTGATTCGTAGTTTATATTTATGAAAAATCTTGTCGGTGAGGACATTAGTACGGTTGTTTGCTCTTGAGCTGAAGTGTCCATATAGCCGCTGGGCAAACTGCTGGAACCATGCGGTCCTGTTCTCTCTGTCAGATCCTTTGTGACTTGTCATTGTTTGAGGGATTGTCTTCAATCTCTTTTTAGCATACATCATTGCATTTGTACTTTTGATATTTTGTGATATAGATCAATTTATGACACCATTTTACTTGGACTTATCAGTGCCAACTCGGCAAATCTCAACACTCTAATGTTTTTTTTTTGCATTTTGAGCAATTGCCATATAAAGATTTGTATATGCTTGTTTCTTATTCTCTTCTTTTTATGTGTATGCCCATAAAAGTTATTACTGTCAAAGAGGGCTATGTGCATGAGATAGAGCAAGATTATTCCTCTTGGATGTTGTATTTAACTCTGCAAATTATCACATGTTTTCTTCTGTATCTGACGACCTGTACTTCATTGGATAAAATCTTATCATTTTTAGACCCTTGGCCCAGGACTTAAGATTTTATTGTTTTCCATAACTCTGCCTCTAAACCAAAACAACAGAAACAACCACTGATTGAGATCTCCTCCAATATTTTTGCCCTAGGGCTACACATATGGGAAAATAAATACAATTCACTAAAGAAATAAATTCCTAATGCTGCTTTAATGCTAAAAAATTACTGTCAAGGATGCTAGGGAGCAAATAATGCAACATTTCAAATCAAGTTATTCTCTTAGACTAACACAACTCTAATGTTCCCCAAAATTTGGACAACCAAAACAAATTCAATGGCTAACCATGTTTTTGAAAAGGGTTCTGAAATAATTTAAAATTGTTTAAGAGTGTTTTATCAGGGAGGATACAGAATACTGTTAAATTAGATTATTAGACAAAGGTAGGAGAGATCAGAAAGACAGGAGAGAGATAAAATATATTTTAAAAAAGATTGGCGGCAGATAAAGACATAAATGGGAAGTGGTTAAAAGGTACTGCTTTTGGGTTTCTGAGTCTTGCTAACTTCCAAAATGAGATGAGTTTTTCCTTAAGTAATAATTGCAACTAATTTTAATTTATCATGTATTTTAAAAAGAAGACTGACCCAAAAGTGCAACCCTTGCAAAGTTCTGTAAGTACTGCAAAAGAAAAAAATAGAGTCTCTCAAATTTAAAAATTTTATTATTGAAGAGAATTTCATGAAGTCTTTAAACAAAGGGCATTTCTTTTTTGCAAAAATAAATTGAAAATTATTGAGCATTAATGGGATTATTATTATTGGGCAGTCTGAAGGTTTTCTATAGTTAAAAAAAGTTTATGTGTATTGTATCTTTAAATACATTTGTACATTCAGGAAAAAGAATAAAAATAGAGGAAAAGAGCAGCTAGAAGGAGAGAACTTACATTCAGGGAAATGTAGGGGTTTTGCAAAAAGCAACAATCCCCCAAAACTGTAGGGACTCCTGGGCTTACATGTCTGCCTAGAAATGCGCAGGTGAAGTAAACTGTATCAAGTTGCACAGCTAGGTACGAGATGGAAGGTCTCCTCTGAAAAGCACTGAGCTACTGGCAGTGATATTCCTCCCTAGAAAAGGGACACAAGGGCATTCATTTTGACAGAAAAGTACACTAGAAGAACTACCATGTAATCTGAATTTGCAGTTCAGAAACAGAAGAAAACCAAAAGGTTGCTCAGAGTTTGGGCCTATCAAATTCAACATTGTCCCTTCCTCTGGGGAGGGAGGCTGTTTCTAAGTGTTCAGAGTAAATCGCTTGTGAAATGCTGCTCGCATGCTTTGAAAGACAGGTCTGCTAAAGTCACCCAGCTCTCAATAATCTAATTCCTTTCAATATTAAATTTCAGATTTTGAACTGTATTGTGCAACTGATGCTAAGGGAAATCTAGCCCTGTTAGCCTTGGATTAGAATTTGTTAAACAGGTTTATTTACCAAAGGAGATTTGGAAGAAAAAAGAAATCCTATGAATAGTAAGAACTCAATAGTAATCTCTTTCAGAGCTAGGGTTTCAGGTTATCTAAGGCTTACACTGTTGGCTGATTAGCTAGGCAGATGTGTGTGTGGCGACAAGTATCTTTAAATTAATTGAGTCTTCAGTACATAATTTGTCTTCGTAGGTGGATCTTGCCTGTACTTTTCAGTTTGGTATTGGCACCTGCTTGAGAAATGTACCAGGAAAAAAAGGAATAACTCATACTGGCGGCATGTAGAAGAAAATTAATTATGTACACCATGACCTTGGGTTACAGCAGAGCAGTTTCCTTCTATGATCTTTCACAGTTTCTGGATGTACCTTTTGATAAATAAAATTCTGCCTGTAGGGCATCTTTCTGAATACCCAAGCATGTCCTCTCAAGAAAATTTGTCTCTGTAATTAGTATATAAATATATACTATATATATTATATATATATATATAATATTTGTAATATATATAAATATATATATTAGTATATAAATACCCACAGCCCATTATTGGTTCTTTTCATGGTAGGCTAGGCAGGAGGTATGTTTTCAGTTTACCAGATGAAACATTTTTACCATTTCTTTAAAGCCATGCTGATTTTAGAGGTTGAGGATTTGGCCATTACATTTGCGTTGTAGTAATTTTCATATTTGTGAATTCTGCTTGACAGGATGCAGAACATTGCTTAAAGCTGAAAAACCATTGAGACAACTGTATCAGAAGGAAGATGTATGGCAGCCACTATGCAGATGGACTGAGAATGCTCTTGCTATATGTTGTTAACACACTACTGTGGGTTTCTCCTGCATGTAAAAATCACAGTTTTGATGACAGAATGGTAGCAACATGATACTGTCATGGGGACTGATTTAGTTCTCTACATGCTTTGATATGCTGGTTAATAAACAGTTTCCACAGTTGGAGGATACACGTTCAAATGTTGACTTTGAATTGGGAGTTAAAAATTTCAAATACATTATCAATCTGCATATTTATGTGGCTTTACCTAGAAGAGGTAATCCGTTAAAAATGCCCCCAGTAAGTGTCTTAAACCAACAAATGGTCAATTATGTACGTGTTTGTTTCTACAGAGACAGTTTTTGCCAGATACTCAATGGCTGCTTTGCATCTGTGGCACAGAGACCAAAACACAGTGTTGCAAGCCAGTAGATTACTTTTCCCAGTAAAGAATCATTTTCCCTTGGGAAAGCAAGAGTGCAGCTAAAGGTTTTTTATTTTCTATCCCAAGTGCATTAAAAAGCACTTTTTAAACTATAGTTCCATAACAGTTATACTGCAACTAACTAGAGAAGTATTCAAAAAATATCCATCGCGTATCAAAATAAGTGAAGAAATGTTTAGAGCAGGTTGTAACCTCTCTCTGTAGATGTTTCATGCGTAATACATTCCTCACTATCTTTATATTCATACCAGTCAGAAAGCACCAAGCATTTAATCTTAGCTTCACCATATATTTGTCCCTATGTCCCATATTTTGTAGAAATATACAAATATTTGATTTCAGAATTATATTTAGTGTGAGCCCACAAAAAACGTGGAACTTTTATGCATATATTTTTTAACTGTTTTTTATTGTTAAGATGGAACTGAACATACTGTTTTTGACTTACAGCTTATAAGAAGGAAATTAGTTAAATATGAACTGTAGAAAATTCCAAATATTTTTGACTATGTCTTTTAGTTCAAAACAGTGGTGAACAGTGACCTGTGTTCAGAAGATCTGTTGATTTAATAGTATTCTATTCTCTTTGAGTAGAAATTTGTGTAGTATCAGAATTTCAGGGTAAGAATTTATGAAATAAATTAACAAAATTTGATTCTGAATGTGATAACATTTGAATAGTTCATGTTACCTTTGCAGTTTTAATCATGTTACCATTATGTAATCTTTATTTTATTTATATGATACAGATTTTTTTTCTTTTAATGTTATGTATCAGACCTAGGCACATCAAAATTTAGCAAAAAGCCCAAGTTTGTCTCTGGCAAAACAAAAGAGAATCCAAGGCAATTGGAGATTATTGAGACTAGTAATTTTATGTTATTGTAATTTTATTTTCTTTTTATAATAAATATTCTTTTAAAAATAATACTTTATTTTTGTAATGATCAAGTTTGCCTTCCCTTTCACCTGAAAGTACTTCTTTCTTTTCAGAAAGAAGGAGATTTCACTACTACTTAGTCTCATACAAAACACTCGAGTGTTTTATTACTTGATTTATATTGCATGCTTTCCAAAAGGCAAGGTTATTGCCATGCCAGAAATGGCTACTGAGAACTGTTTGATGTGGACACAGGTAGTAATAAAGTGAGATATTAAATTTGTATCCCGTTACAAGGAATATAGTTCTAGTTGACTTGTGCTGGGCTGTTTCCCAAATGTTGCTTGATTAAGAAGATAATTTTATCTATTTATTAACTACTTGTTATTATTCTATTTTACCCGCCTGTTGTAGCAAGGTGACTCTAAAGTTGTTGGTTCACAGACTAATCACTGTACAAGCACTGAAAAAAATGACTGGAACTCAAGTTCTAGCTATATTCCATATGGGAACTACTGTAAAGATGGTAGTTATCATTAGAAGGAGATCTTGTCTTGTTGTTTGCCTCCTGCTGCATCCAGGATTTAATGTGAGCTGTTCTTTCCTTGCAGCCTTTCTACTGAACTGGATAAACTAGCTGCAGCTGTTGGCAAAAGCTTGGTTTGGCTTTTATAGCTGCTAATATGTTTGATGATACCAACGTTTGTACATCTTTCAAATCTAGTGCTGGAAACATGCTCATTGATACCAAGTGACAGGAGACAGAAAACTGCCTTCAACTATTGAAAAATGAAATAAGATCTTCATGTTTATTGTTCATTATGAGGTGGTTCATTAGCCCTGTGAATATTTGGTCCTGTGTGACTGGAGATTTAAAAGGCTTGATTAAAAGAAATTTACCATTTTTTTCTGGCATCTCAGTGACATTAATGTGCTAATGGATTACCTGAGCTGTTTTTAATCTCTAACTTCTCTATTCTGTCAGAAGACTGATGTATGAACCCATTTTTACATTATGTAGATTATGAAACTGGAGAGACTATAGGCAAGAAAGATCATAAAGGGTTTAAGCAGTTACCTGCCACTTTGACTGTCTAAATCCAAAAGTGCAATTGGTAGCTGCTGCTTAGCCCTGGAGCTTCTTAAAGTATGTGAGTAGGTAGTTCTTAAGTCACTAGGAAAGTTCTTGTGAGACTTAATGAGAGAGATTTGCCTATATAAACATCCACATGGTTGTGTAGCTAATGACTTTACGTTGGGTTATTTGTGCGTTGTTGTGTGCTTCTCAAGTTTCTTGACAAGAAAAGGAAGGTTGTAGAAATATTCCTTCATGGGATCCACCGGTAGAATTAGCAGCAGGGAGTAGGTCAGATGGCTGTGTGTACAACAGATCAGCAATATTCTGCAACTTCTCTGTCTTAAAACGGTGTAGGACTTTACTCCTTACTACCTCACAGCTCAGGGTGTTCAAACCTGAGAATGGAGGCAGAGCGCTGTCTGCCAAGTGTCGTCTTCTTGTGGATTTGCAACAGAAGATCACAGCAGCGCAGCCCTTCCTCTTGATATGTGAAGCTAAACAGAGTCATCATAACCAACTTATGAGACATAGAATAGCCAGCCTGGTGTCATTACACGGTTGACCTCTATCCACCTTTTCATCTATATCATTCAGTAGATCCTTTTATTCATCTTATAAGCACGCTTTCATTCAAACGTCTTCATTAACTGCTTTTTACCTTCCTGCTGAAACAGTTTCATCCTATGACCAAGGAAAACACTGTTGGACCATCCACTGTGCTGTTTCTGCATCTTATTGCTTACTCAAAAAAGGGAAAGACAGAGGCAGAATTTGGCAAAAGCCCAGTAAGGCAATACACTTATTGTGATTTCTTTATAGCTTTTCTGTGAGAGACCATGTAGTTTTCTCCACAGGGGCAGAGAGTTCAGCCCTCATTCAGAGGGAATGTGATAAGACAGGAAAGAGGTTGGATGTTGACCGGAAAAATGAAGGAAATCAGTAGCTACACAGATAAATATCAGAACATATTGCAAGTAGTCACAGCCACAGAAGGAACAGGAACAATCTCTTTTTCTTTCACACAGAGCCATATTTCTATAGGAAGGCACATGGAGTTCCTGTTGTGTCCAATTAAAAACAAAAATCTGAAACGTCAGCCCCCTGTGTAGTTTGCATATTTCTATACAGTGTTGAGCAAATATGATGTACGTTCTATTCCAATGTCTCTCATTCCTGTTTCTCTGCTAAGTCTGAACTCTGTGAGACAATGAAACAAACAACGAAAAAATAGCCTGATTTTGGTGTCTGAAGTTGATTAGCAAGATAAGACTGAGCAAATGGTAGATGTTTGGAATCAGCTAAAATTGTAAGCAGGGTTTAGGTGGATGTCTTAGTATATATATGTTTTCATTAGGTAACATGGGTGCACATTTTCCATGTGATTCTGCATGACCTGGAGGCAGTAACTCTCCGGACAGGCTTCAGAAGCATACGGGATTGATCTTATTTTAATTATTTGTACCATACATGTATGAAGGGGGACTCAGGTTTTTAAATAAGTGGTACATTTTTGTAAGTTGACTAGGCATGTAATGAGTTAGGCATCTTTTCATGTCTAAATGGTAATTTTCAGTTCCAGATCAAACTTCTTTTTTGCCAACATGTCTAAATCTTAGCACAAGAGCAAATTTTCATTTCAATTGTTGTGGTATAAATGTGGTACCACTTCACAAACGTCGGTGAAAATGAACTGGCCAAAAATATCCACCTAGCATAAGAGGAAAACCCAGATTTGTATTTTAGTATACATTTTGGTTTGTTTAGCCTTACAGTGATCCTTAGCTTTGAATGTGTCACATCCAGTCTCGCCCAAATACTGTTAATTGAGTTACTTTGTATAAAAGGACAAATGATTTAATTTGGGGAAATAAATGTGGTAATGGTCATGGCAGTGCTCTGCCAGTTATAAATAAAGCCATAACAAAACCTGAAAATTTCCATGCAGTTCTCACAAATAATTTGATTTAATTTCAACCTCTGCTTTTTGTTACAAGCTGAAGAAATATAATTACAAAATGTAATTGGTGTGATAAGAAAAAAAAAGGTACAATTTGGTCTGAAAAATGATATCTAAACCAAACCTTCTCCAGCCAAACTGGAAAACACGGGTAATATATTTCAGTTTTAGCATTTATTTTGGAATAGCCAGTCTGACAAAGAATAACATGGAGCTTGATCTCAAAATTGGAAAAGCTGCAGACAAGGATAGGAAAATGAAATTAGTTTTTCAAAGAGACATGTGCAGACGCACACAGAAAAGCAAAACTTGTGAAATGCTAATACACCTAATATGGGGGTTATGACTTTTCCCACCCTCCACCCCACACAGAAAAGTGTCTGGGTTTTGTATTTATTTATTTATTTATTTATTTATTTATCTATTTATTTATTTATTTATTAAAACAGAAGCTCCGCAGCTCTGAGTCTATTACCACAATGAATGCATTCAATATCTGTTAAATAATGTGTTCAAAATGAAAGCAACGTCATTAAATGTCAAAGACATTATCAGCACATTTTAATTCTTTACTAAACAGGTGTTATCTCACCAGGTACTTGCAGGACTTCCTTGCTCTTCCCTGTCTTTAGGTGGTGGTGACTGTGCCCAGAAGGCAGCAAGCAGTGCTTGTAATGTGCGCGGCGGTGAGGACCCTGGTGGGGAACTCATACAGATATAGCTGCGGCATGCTCGCGGATTTTGCTGCTGCTGCTGCAGACCTGGGAAGGCGATTGTTAATGCTGGGATCCTGCTGGCTGACTGTTTAAACCTGCATTCTATGCTGCTGCTGCAATTGCAGGCCATTAGTTTCCTGAGCCTTTCTTTCCCTTTTTCCACCGGTATAATAAGGGCCTGAATGTGAGGGCCTGTTAGCAGAGCAAGAGTGCTGACTTGTAGCCCTGTAACCATATTCAACAAGGGAATGTTCTAACCTTCATCTCTTGGAAGCCTCCTATCTGTTACATGCCCGGAGCTATTACCCACTAAAGGACTTCACATTTTTGAATACTTAAACTGAAAGAAACAGATATGGGAGAAACTACATAAATCCATTATTGCAGCAGGAATATCTTTCTGCTTCAGGCAGAGAAGATAAGTTGCCACCAAAGTGATACAAAGTTGGTTTGATTATTTCATTGGATCAAATATATCATGCTGTCTTGAAATCTCTTTGCTTTCAAGTCAAAATTAAAGAATTTTACCATAACCATATTAGACATTTTCATTTGCATATTTTTCATCTCAAAAGAGACTTTTGAAGTTATGTAATGCTTAAGTATTTAATTGTTCTTCGAATCATTGAAATATCAAATTATATCCAGAAACAGAGAGGATTCTCTTGCTAGATAGCAGTGATTGACTCTCTGTCTGACAAGAACAGAATTCTTATGTCAAGGAAAGAAACAGCATTAAGGAAATAATTCAAAGAGCACCAGCTCTTATTTTGTTGAACACTGGGATTTGGGCATTCTTTGTGTTTGGAACTAAGAATGCCAGTGTTTTGCACAAAAAACATCCGTTGAGCTAATACTAACTTAATCTGTCAGATAACAACTCTGCCATACTTGTTCAAAAAAGGCAAAGGCCTGCTTCTGCATGGATTTCTTTTGCATAGCTTATCAGTGATCATCTTGATTTAATTGGAAAAACAGAGCAAGTAATTGGCACCCTTTCATATCCTGGGGCTACAGAGAAAGTGTGAAACATTTATAAATTAAATTCTTCCTACTAAAATTTGCCAAGTACAGTTTTGAGTTTGTTTTAACCACGGAGGATTTTTTTTAAAAAACAGGAAATGTTCTGAAATCCTTCCTGCTTTCCAGATTCAATTTTTTCCAGCTTAATTTCTCTCTTCCTTCTTCATTTTGCTTCATGCAGACCTGATACAACCCAGCAATCAGACAGTATAGCTTTTTCATTTGCAGGTAATTCAGCTCTTTCTAGCTATTTTGCCAGTGATGTTATAGATGAGACCATGTATTGTGGGTGCTGGAACTATGTGAGGTGCGGGTACCAAGAAGATGATGTCTGATACCACTGTGTCAGGAAGAGTTAAATCTTTTTGACAATTCAATGGTTCCCTTTAGGTTTGCACAAATGGCACCTGTTGTTGAAGTCAATAGAGCTTACAATTTAATTTCATCTGCCTGCAAACAATCTCTCTCATTAGGGGGTGAAATGATGATAGAATTCACTGAGGCATGCAGTTTCACTTTCTACAGGGCAATACGTAAGTACAGTCATCATTTTCAGTGAAGGGAGGCACAATTATCTTGGAAACTGATTGTAAAGAAGAAAGGAAAAAAATCTGAGAAAAACATCACAAAAAGTCAGTCTCACTACATTTTTCTGCTGATGCCAATTTGCGATCCAATTATTATGTTTAACACAATTTGAAAACATAGTAGTCAGAAAAATATAGACTAGTAATATACTTTTCCATCTATTTCAAAATTTGCTTATCAGGTTTGGACAACAGGTACATGTAAATAAATGTCTTGGTGGGGATCAGGGGTTAACCCACAACAAACTTTATTTATTCATGTTGAAAATACCTGCTTCTACTTGCTGCAGCTCTTTAGGTGAATTAACTGGCCAGATAATGTGTTTCCTATATTTTAGTGGAAAGGGTGTGAACTTAGCATATTAAGTTAATGGGGCCTAACATTCACTTGGACACATCTCTACCTCACATTAAATTGTCCCATATCCAATTGGTATCCCACAGTGCTTTGCATCCTGCTAGGACTAACCGATCAATTTGTCAATGTGCTTCAATTGCTTTTGTGCTAGGCTGCTGTATGTTATCTGCTTGCTCAAATGTCTGGCTGTAGCAAAACCGGAGTCATTGTCCTGCAGCCAGAATCATCATATTGGAGGATAATACATGTCCACTCGTGTCCACTTTACATGTACCTACGTGGAGCAGTGCTGACATCCTTTGCTAAGGTAATGCTTTTAAGGATGTACCAGAAAAGGTATAGCCATAAAACTATCATTAAAGAAGCCAGTGAAGATGTTCAAACCCCAGCTGCAAATCACATTTTCAGCAAGAAGATGAAATCAGCTTAGAAGTAATCAAGGAAAGCTATGTTTTATACGGCAGAGCTTGTGTCACCTACCTTCTTCCTTTCAGCACCTGAGCAGGCACATATTGTTCATGGGGTGCCATTCTCCAGCTGCCATGGGTAAAACACAGCATGGCTCTGATAAGATGGAGCTTTTGTTCGGGAGACTGACTCAAACAAAGAAATCTGGCTGTGGAGACCCTGGTGGAAGGAGACGGAAGTACCCACACAGAACCAAATTTCTTCCCCAAGTCACTTTTATTCTAAGCAAGAAATAGAAAGCGATTAAACTGTACGTACTGTGTGCTTTCTTCAGATGGGTTCAGCAGAAATGTACACAATCCAGCGAGGAGTTTTTCCAAGTGTTTCTCTTCCCCCAACCTATTTAAAGAACAGCAGTTCCACTAAGGAGGAAGGAGATCTTTCTGAAGGGATTGCATGCTCTGTGATCATCTGCCTGTCATGAATCTCCAACAGTCTTTTGTTTCCCTGTTCCAGTCACCTTCCTGTTTTTGATTTTCTTGCTAGCTTCTTCTTGGTCAACGTACCTCTGTTCTTCTGCATGTTCCAGATGACAGACTTGTGTTTTTTGTCTCATCCCCTCATTCTGACAGTAACAGACCTTGCAGTGTGAAAGTGTTTGTGGAGTACTGTGAAACCTAGCCACCACCACACTCAGTTGCTCTTTCAGGGCTGCTTTCAGCCTGCTTGAGTTGCAGATGTTGTAGCATTATATATCCCATCCGTAAACTATCACAACCTAAATATCTGATTTAATGGAATTTGATAAAATAACAAACAGAATAATATCTAGATCGTCTTGAGGAGTATTTTACTGCCTTGTTTGCATGCATATTAATCTAAGCCAAGAATATTAAAGTTCTCATTTTTTCTGTAGAATTATTTCTTTGTAATTGTTTTCACATGTATCTACAGTCATGATGAGTGTCATACCACTTCCACAATGCAGAAAATAAGAATTAATGTAAGACCAAATTATATAGAAATAGTCAGATGTTACTGTCAAGGTGTCTGGACAGCCTAGTGTTAGATGCCATACTTTCCCAGGTGACCTGTTCCACAGGTGGCTAGCTAGTGGAGGTCTTTGGGTGCATTGGAAGAAGGAGTGTGGAGGTCACAGCCTTGGAAAGGCTGAGGTACAGAAAGAAGTCAGTATGGGCTATCATCTAGTGAAATTACATTTTCTGCAAAGCAGGAACTTAATGTTAAGAGAGAGGCAAAAGAACTACTGCAGCTCCACCATGTCTGCCTGACCCTCTGTGGAAAAGGTTTCTTAGCGGTTTCACAGTACTTTCTTGATACCAGCTCCCTGAAAAATTCAAATGGAGGAATCTATTTCTCTTCAGGAGATAGGAACTGAGCTTGACAGCATCAAAATCTTTCTGCTTTGTCTCTTGTCCTGTCCAAGCATAGATAACTATTCTCTTCCCAGTTCTTTGTCACCTCACATGTGACCACTCTGGTGAATACAAATCTAAAAAGGTTCATTTTTACTGCCTTAAACACTGTCTCTTCACCTCTGATGAATTGTTCAATACGAAAACTCTTGTAATGTATTGTAATGTTGCAATCCATCTGGATGGGATGGTATTAATTTTCTTCATAGCAGCTGGAATGGTGCTGTATTCTGAAGTTGTGACTAAAACAATGTTCATAACACACCAGCATTTTGGCTGTCACTCAGCAGTGCTTGCACGGCATCAGAGCATTCTCTTTTTTCGACGCTACCCCCCACAGAGCGGGTTGAGGCTGGTCAAAAAGTTGGGTGGGGACACAGCTGGGACACCTGACCCAAACTGATCAAAGGGACACTCCAATCTATACAACGTCATGCTTAGCAATAAAAACAGAAATGCGAATTTCTCTGGGGAGGCAGACATTGCTTGGAGGCTGGCTGGGCATTGGCCTACTTGTGGGAGATGGTGAATGATTGCCTTTACATCATTAGTGGTTTTTTTTTCTTCTACCTCTTCGCTTATTAAACTCTCTTTAGCTCAACCCATAAATTTCCTGGTTTTTACTTTTTACTCCTCCTAGTCTCTCTGCTAATCCACTGGAGGTGGAAAAGGAGTGAGGAAGTGGCTGTGTGGTGCTTATCTGCTTGTCAGGGTCAATCTGCCACACATAAGCAGGTTCACATGCAGCTATTCTCTTGCAATTTTCTGCCTTTGTAATGTCACCATATTTCCATGTCAAAAGTCTCCCTAAAGCTCTGCAGTTCTCCACTGCTATGGCATGTTGTGGTGGGGCCAGACGCTCACCCAGCTGCTGACTAATGCCCCTGCTGTAACAGAACAAGGGGAGAAATAGGATTAAAAAATATGGGTTGAGATAAAGACAGGAGAATAATTTTCCAATCACTGCCATGGGCAAAGCAGGCTTGACTTGGGGAAGAAGAATTTAATTTATTACCAATTAATACAGATATGGGTAGTGAGAAACAAAGAGAAAATTGAAACAACACCTTTCACCTATCTTCCCAGGCCCAACTTCACCCTTCACTCTTCTACTCCCAACTGAGCGGCACAGGGGATTGGGAATAGAGGGTGGTGGTCAGTCCATGACAGCTCGTCTCTGCTGCTGCTTCCTCCTCACACTTCTCCCTTGCTCCAGTGTGGGCTCTCCCCTCAGGCTGTGGTCTTTGAGAACAAGCCCTTTCACCTATCTTCCCAGGCCCAACTTCACCCTTCACTCTTCTACTCCCAACTGAGCGGCACAGGGGGTTGGGAATGGAGGGTGGTGGTCAGTCCACAACAGCTCGTCTCTGCTGCTGCTTCCTCCTCACACTTGTCCCTTGCTCCAGTGTGGGCTCTCCCCTCAGGCTGTGGTCTTTCAGAACAAGCCCAGTCCAATGTGGGCTGTCCATGGGCCATGGAGAAAAACCTGCTCCTCCAGACAGTACCTCTGCCCCCTCATCCTTCTGTGCCCTTTGTGTTTCCTCCACTGTTTTTTACTGTTTTTTGTTCCCTCCTCATCTAACTGTCTGACATTTTTGCCCTTTCTTAAGTTGCTTTCCCAGAGGGGCCACTATCTTGTCTGAGGGCCTCAGCTGTGCCTTGTGGTGGGTCCGCTGGAGCTACCTGGTATGGGCGTGTCCAGTACGGGGCAGCCCCTGGCCTCTGCTCACAGAAGTCGCCCCTGCAGCCCCTGCTGCTGGTGCCTGGGCACCGGTACCCTGCACAGACATGGAGGAGCCACATCTCACCAGACAATCCACAAACACGGTCTCACCCCCTCACCCCCATCCCAGGATGTCCCGTCATGGTCTGCTTGTGGTCTTCACATACTGGAAAGGGATCTTTGAGTACAGCCTCAGGAAATGGAATATAAAGTTAACTTGTTCATTGGTTTGTACCAGTTATAACTGTTCCCATTACCAAGAAGCTTTCTCATGTTGTCACATTGTGCTTTCCCACAACAAATAGGTATTTCTAGTATTTTGACAAGTTTTCCTTAAAACAGAACTTCAGCAAATAAAGAGAAACATCTTCTGGCTTTTTAGGTCTCAGAGCTGTCCTGCTTTAACGTGCTAATCACGTAAGTATTATTCTTAATTTCTTTTTATATTTACCATTTTGTCATTTAAAGGCATAAGTATTAAGCAAAGATAATTGGCTATTGAGACATCTTACTAACAGTGCTACTGGATTTCCTGACTGTGGCAATTTTTTCATCAGAATTGGTTGTGTTTGTAACAGACATGCTCCAGCTCATGCAGTAATTAATTCTCTGCTCTGTGTTATAAAAAAGGTCACACTCTTCCCCTCTGGCTGTATGGCATGAAACTGCAGGAAAATCTTGGTGGCATCTGTGAATTCACATGCAATTTTTCTTTTGTTTCATGGAAGGACATAGCAAGAAAGCATGATTTTCCCAGTGTTGCCATGTTACTGTGATACTGTGGGTGATCTGCCTGGCTGGTAGGAAGCATAAATACCTCAGTGCCCTTCCTGGCTTGGCTTCCTGAATGGGGAAACAATGTTGGGCAAAGAAGAAGAGTCTGAATCAGTATGGATTTATTACTTTAATTTTCATGTTTTAGCACACAACTTAGTATTAAACTCTAGACAAGCGATTTAAAAAATAATAATAAATAACCCTCTGGACAATTTTTCTTTAGTTGTGAACAAGACTACTCTCAAGCGTATCAAAATCCCTCTAGAGATGGAAAACAACAAGTTGAAGCAAAGGCTTCAGGACATGTTAATGAAAGGACAGCACACAAAACTGAAAGTCAGGAGTTGATTTTACTGCTAGGATTACCTTGGATTCATTTTCTCTTAATCTTTCTGTCCCTTGTCTTAGAGAAAGAGAAAAAAATGAAATTATAGTCCATGTAATAAAAGCTCCAAATAGATCCAGGCTCATTGTGCTTTCTTTAAAAAACAGCCTACAGTCTTAACCCCACCTCTGCCCCGATATATTTGCAATCTAAAGAGATATGATAGTTAAAGCCCTGGGGACTGGGATAATGATAAAGCGAGTGAAGAAGATGATGTAACCTGCCTGAAGTTAAATGACAGAGTTTGTAGAAGAAGTAGGAGCAGAATTAAGCCTCTAGATGCTCTAGACATGAGCAAATGCCTAGAAGTGTAGGAGTTACCACACTTTAATTAATTACCACTCGTCAGCTGAGCTACAATATTTCTGTGCTACGTACTCTTTGCTCTCACTGTATGTGATATGTGATGTGATGCAAAATTTGTTTCCTTATTGTGAGGTTATATTCACATAATCTGATTAGATGGTGAAGATTTTTAAAACAGTTGATATCCATGGACAGAAACATTGCACTTAATTGCCAAAGCTGCTTTTTGTCTTTTTTTTTTTATTCCCCCCCCTGTTCTAAGATTACTGACATTTGTGGATATCATGTACTGAAAGCAGCAGGGATCTGCATTGCAGATAGGCACTCCTGCAGTGCTAATCTGGGAGCAAGATTTCCTCCAGTGTCATTACCAACCATCCACGCATTACTAAGAAAGTAGAATAGCATGAGGTGAGAGAAGCTCAGTTTTTCTACAAAACAAGGAATATTTGGAAGGAAAGGACACTGAGGGAATCTTCCCTGGAGGATCATCTTTACTAATCGTTTGTAGTGCATTAAAATTGATGGTTTGTAAACTCTGCATTTATTGTAGTTAATGCCTAGAAAAGAGTAGTGCATAAAGTCTAACTTTAATAATTGTGTTAGTCTCTGATCCTTTCCTACTCCAACTGAAGTACAGTATTTGTGCCCCACCTATCCTCGAGAGCTTTGCTAGCTATGGAATTAGCACAGACAGCAGGTGGCCTAAAGAAATTGCAAAACAACAGCTGATACAAGTCGGCGCAGACTGTGGATCCCTGCAATGGAACAGGAGATACAGGCTCTATTATACCTCCTGCTCAGTCAGAAGCCTCCTCCATCAGCAGTCAGATCCACCCCTCGATAGCAGGAGGCTTCTCAGATCTAACTCAGCACACGTTTCTGAGTTTACTTAACTCCTTCTCTGCGCTCTTTGCTTAAGGAGTGACAAGATTTTGAGGGCTGGTTTCATATATTATGTGATTTACAGCTTGATATTAGTGTTAAAGGCCTCAGCTGCCCAAAAGACAATTTTTTGGGGCAGACTGTAGAGAGCTGAGAAGTGTGTTTCATACTGAATGCTGGCAGGCCTGTCTTAAGACAATCTGTAAGAGCCCTGCTCCCATTGCAGCTGGAAACACTGAATAAAAAAATAATTGAATAAAACACCAGAAGAAGCCCCACCTAGGGAAGGTGCTTATTTGTGCTGGTTGTCAGTGAGAGCAGAACTGGAGGGACTCTTATTTTTGTAAAGGCCAATTTGACCAGTGTTGGCAATTTGTTTCATCATTTTCACAGCAGGCTCAGCAAAATGGAAATCATCCTGAGGAAATGAAACTACTCAGTTTTATCAGAAGCTGAAGTTAGCTTGAGAGCTAGGGAGATGCGTACAAGACAGGACATGACGAAGGAATAGCACAAAGAAGCAAAATTTGGATGTGGTTTGGGGACGGCTGGACCATGGAAAAGGGACAAAGAGCTTTAGATTCAAATTTGCTTTCAAGAAACACAGTCTGTAAAAATTGTCCTATGTATGTTGGTATTTCCCTGAGCAGAGGGCAAATAGGGCAAATACTGCACTGACACACTGAAAACCAGTCATACTCATTTTATATTATATGTAAAATCTGTATTACATAACATTTCAACCCCAGTTTGCCAGTCTATATACAATTTGCCTACACACCTGAGGTGAAAAGCTGAGAGTATTTGAATGGCAGTGTAAGTAGGCAGGCTTATCTGGGAATTAAGTAAAGCCTAGATTCCGGATATACCTGCAGAACAAGATACAGGTGTATCTTATCTAATGTGTCTGGTGAAGCTGCATGGTGATAGCAATGATCACAGGTTGGGCTGCAAAACCCTTCCTGAAGACCTTTCACCTGTGACATCTCTGCTGTTTGTCTGGAAGCTAGTTTATTTGGGAGTGTGGTAGCCATGTTTTCTCAAAGTACTGAAACTGTACCCTGCCGTCTCAAGCTCTTCAGTTCAGTACATTCTGTACGCGTTCAAAAGCAGAACTGCAAAATTCTTTATTCTGGTGCAACAACTTGTAGTTAGGTATAATGTAATTATGCTTAGTGGAACATGTGGTGGTTTGATTTCAGATACTGGTATTACAACACCTTCAGATACAAAATGCCTGTCATTTTGGCATGCCATAAACTCACAGCTTTATTATGCTATCTCAGATATGTTTAGTGTTCTCGCATCAACATTTCGGCATATTCAGAGATAACAAAACAACAAATTTTCCACTGTAAGTGTACAGATACTAAAGTAAAGCAACAGTTACGAGCATTGCATTGCAGGCATTGTCAGGGTAAATTAACAATTTTAACATTCCCATAGATTTTTGAAAATATTTTAAAATTTGTTATTTGGTAAAGAAGTTAATAACTTTAATTTGCCATATTTCTTGAAAAAGCAAACTACCTGAATATCTCACATCACTTTTCTCCAAATCAATCTGATTTAAGACTAAGATCCATGAGATTAAAATATTGTTTTTCAAGACAGCCAAATGTATTCTAAGTCACTTACTTTACATTTTATCTGTTTTAGGTCAGGTTGTGAATGACCAAGGACATGTGTAGGTGGAATGCAGAAGTGGATTCCCTGTCCAGAAACTGATACACAGAGTACTGCTGGTAGGCAGTATACTGTTTATGCTGGAGTGAATATATTGGAGTCAGTGTAATTTTATCTCAACTGGATTTCTAGAAGGGGAGGATTGTGTGTCTGTGTTTGCATCCTCATCTAAAGATACTTTTATTCCCCTGGAATTCAGGTTAATGCCTATATGGTTTCAAATGGGGACTGGCTGAGTAAAAATACTTACCTGATTGTGGCGAATGGAGTAATTGTTAGCCGTAGCAGTAGTTTAGACGGAGCACAGACCCTCAAAGCTCAAAGCTATCTAGTTGCTTCACTTCTACAGGAATTAGATACCTGCGTTTTCTTGAGGATCGTAGCCACTGCACATTATGAGGATCATGTTGGCCCTATTAAAAGTCAGGACCTACTTTGCAGCACAAAGTAGGTGACCTTTATTTGTAATGGACTTCAGCTAGACTGCAAAGAGACATGTCTCCTCAGATACTAGTTTATTTACTTTAGGCCAGGCTGAAAAAAACCTGTTTAACAATCTGCTTACATGAAGTTCCAAAAAACTTCTACATCTGTGACTCTTGGTTCTAGATGAAGAGAGAGCCATGGATGTTGTCTACCTTGACTTCAGCAAGGCTTTCAACACAGTCTCCCATAACATCCTCCTAGTGAAGCTCAGGAAGTGTGGGCTGGATGAGTGGTCGGTGAAGTGGATTGAGAACTGGCTGAATGGCAGAAGTCAGAGGGTTGTCGTCAGCGGCCCTGAGTCTAGTTGGAGGCTGGTGACTAGTGGTGTCCCCCAGGGGTCAGTACTGGGCCCAGTCTTGTTTAATTTCTTCATCAACAACCTGGATGAAGAGCTAGAATGTACCTTCAGCAAGTTTGCTGATGACACAAAACTGTGAGGCATGGTAGATACACCAGAATGCTGTGCTGCCATTCAGCGTGACCTGGACATGCTGGAAAGTTGGGCAGAGAGGAACCTGATGAGGTTCAACAAAGGCAAATGCAGCGTCCTGCGCCTGGGGAGGAACAACTCCATGCATCAGTACAGGCTTGGGGTGGACCTGCTGGAGAGCAGCTCTGTGGAGAGGGACCTGGGAGTGCTGGTGGATGTCAAGTTGACCATGAGCCAGCAGTGTGCCCTTGTTGCCAAGAAGGCCAATGGCATTCTGGGGCGCATTAGGAGAAGTGTGGCCAGCAGGTCGAGGAAGGTTCTCCTTCCCCTCTACACTGCCCTAGTGAGGCCTCATCTGGAGTACTCTGTCCAGTTCTGGGCTCCCCAGTTC
>Ga0065711_1031635_pt1 | contig 29162 bp, 17 predicted proteins | sample Hoacrofraction12_FD_59098 | JGI IMG/M metagenome (GOLD analysis project Ga0065711, IMG submission 59098) | Hoatzin crop microbial communities from Cojedes, Venezuela - Epithelial fraction 12 v2 (version 2) | ecosystem: Host-associated > Birds > Digestive system > Esophagus > Crop | place... | reverse complement strand
CGGAAAGGGTATGGGGTATGCACGTTCGGCGGAATTATCCCCCGTGCATCCGACGTCGCAATAAAGAATGCCTGCCTTTTAACACTACATTGGTGTTACGAGGTTTTATTCCCGGATTTTCGGTGACACCCTCAGCCTCCTTTCCTCCAGACTAAACAACCGCAGTTCCCTCAGCCACTTCTTACAGGACTTGTTCTCTAGACCCTTGACCAGCTTTGTTGATCTTCTTTGAATGTGCAGTCACCACAGTCAACACAGCACGGCATGAGAAAAGCTCAGACATTTTTCATTTCTTGAGACATGCTTCCCACTGGAGAAAGTTTTTGGAGCACCACTACAAGTCCTAGATATGGGTGACAAATGACTAACCTCAGATGGGTTTGAGAGAGCTGGTGGGCTGTGTTCAGAGAACTCCATGAAAAAAGTAATCAGAGTTTAGCTTTCAGCCAAGAGACCAGCCACTGTGCTGAAGGGTCCCTTTCGGCTGTGTCTGTGAGATGTGGCACCAGCCTGAAGAGACACCACAAGCAAGCACGGGTGATTAATGGCATGGTCTTAAAACTGCACTGCACAGTCACAGCAAAAGGGGACTTCAAAGTGTCAGATATGGGCAGGTGCCATCTCAGCTAATGGCAGGAGCATTGAAGTCCCAGGGAAATTATATGAAAGACAAAAAGTCTGGAATATGCAATAACTGCATCATGCAGGGAACAGGGAAGGAAACAGAGAGGTTTGGCTTTGTTGCTGTCACTTAAAGCTGAAATTCCTCAGGGTGGCTTAAAAAAATCCTTGTCATCTCTTCTCCAGGCCTCACCGTGCTCAACACAGCCCATCACCAGAGGCCCTCATGCACTGGTGTCATGATACACAAGTGCTCACCTTCCTAACACAGCCAGTGTGGCTTCATTTTTCAGTCCGAGGTGGCTAACTCTTCGAGTCCTTCTCATCAGAAAATGGCAAGCAAGGAAGAGAAAGTAGCGGCCACGAGCAAAGCTGTGTTCTGTAATGAGGATTATTCTGGCCTCTCCTTTGCTTTATAAAACCGTATGGGAAACAAGCCCAAAGCCTTTTTCTCCAAAAGGAGGGAAATCTGGGCCTGTCTACTCAGTAGGTGCAGGTGCCCCCAGGGGAGCTCCATTACAGGAAGAACTGTGGAGTTCCATAAATATGCTCATGAGCTTGCCCTAGGAAAAGAAGCCCAAGAGATGTTGAGCAGAAACACCGAGACCATCCTGCAGCACTGGAATGGGAAGGGGGAACAGTCCATAAACTGCCTCTGCTCTGGGGCTTGGCAAGGGCAGCCATCCCTTTCCGAAACTCAACCGGCACCTGCAATCTGCATGCACTACAGGGTCTGGGGCTAGCTCAGGGGCTGCAAGACGCAGACATGCCACAGCAAAAGTAGATTGTATGGGCAGGGTGGTCTGTGGCCATAACGTGGCTGGAGACTCCAGTACCTGTAGTTCTACACCCAAGGGCTGTGAAGATGCCCTTGTGGAATTCAGAAAGAAAGATCAAAGGCAGGCCTGAACAAGGAATAGCATGCTCTGAAGCTACTACTTTCATTGTTACTTCTGTGCTTCATAGCCTAATACATCACACGGGTCTTTTAATTCCTTTTTTTCTTTTTTTTCTTCCCCTCCCTTTCTTTTTTTTCTTTTTGTGATGTTCAGCAGAATATTTTCTTCTTTTCATCTTATTTGATGTATTTTCCCCTAGTTGTTTCAGTCCTTTTATTTCCTGAAACACAGCTCACGGCTACCTTGTCTTCTCCTGCTAAGGTGGCATTGTGAAACTTCTCGCTGTATCATAGCACGATCTCACACTGACAGCTCTTGAGAACAAAGCCCTGCTTTAACTGTGAGTTCAGTTGCCAGGGCTCAACAGCTGCAGAGTTCAGTTAAACCCGCCGAGGTCTTGAACCTTTCTGCTGGGGAGAGGATAGGGTGAGAAGCTGCTGAGTGGAAGGGATGGAGAATACCCTGAGCTGAAGTGGGGTACGTGTCATATCCGTCTTTAATTCCACTGTAAATTCAGCTTCTGAGCTTAGTCAGGACATGCCACATGTTTAGTGCCGGATGGTACTGGAGGTACACTGTACCTCCAGGGGTAATCATGGCATAAGGAACAGAACAGAAAAGAACACAACAGAACAGAAAATTGTATTCCCAGAAAGGAGAAAAAAATTGCATTTTTTCTAAGGTAGAGAAAGGATCCCATAAATTTGAAATAAACTCTTTCAGGAGGAAGGTGGAGGTGAAATCTTTCAGAGGAAAAAAAATATTGTAAACTAATACATATATTTTACATATATATATAATATCACAAATTTCCTTCTTAAGAGAGCAAAGAAACCTTAACTCTGCCCCAGAAATGAGGACAGGACAATGCTAAAACAGCTGTGTGGCTTAACTGGATGGTGTGCAGTGTAGGGGCTGTGCTGTCACGCGCCCAAGCTCTCCCGGGCTGCAGCAGGGACACGATGCTGCAAAGTGGCATTGTAAAACACATTTGTCAGGTCCAGGCTCCAGGGAAGTAAGAGATGGGGATACTGAACTCTCTCAGACAGGGGAGAGACCAAAGACCAGCGCTAAAGCTTTGTAATCCCAGTTCTTCAAATCATCATCTCTGGGGCAGGCTCAGCAAGAACACGGCTACTTTGGCCTCCTGCTGTATTGCTCAGCTCCATGGGGAATTTCTCCTCTTTTAGGGGCGTTCTTATGCTCGTCCCATTTGTCTTCCCCTGTGCTCCCATGGATCTGGTCTCTCAGAGCAAGGTAGAAGATATCTGGAAACTGATTCCCATGCTACAGACTCCACTTTACGAGAGATGCCCAGCAGGAATCAGAATCTTCTCACTCTAAGCAGCGACTCCAGGGCCTCTGGTTACTGAAAAGGATCACTCTCTGTGCTCTTTGATCTGACTTTCCTCCAAGATGACCAAATGCCTTCATTATATACCCTTGCTAGAGTGTGCTTTTTTCAGCTTTGCAAAACAAGAAGGGCTCCCTGGGAGAAGACCGCACGAGGAGATTTTTGCTATTTTCCCAGCACCAGAACTCTAATGCAAGATAAGGACTCTGTTCAGATATCCTGTTCAGACAGGATTGCTACAGCATGTGTTTCTGCAACAGTCATGCAAGACCACCTTATGCTCATATGCACACACAGTGCACTGGCACCCGAATCTGTGCCGCTTTTATCCCAGTATTTTATCCTTGTTCAGTTTTAGAACACATTACTGCTATGAGTTCACACCTGTCTTACCCCACCAAGGAAGCTCTCTGCTTTTCTTTTGCCTTTTTTTCTCTATCTGCCTTTCTCTGCTCTCTCATCTTGATGCAGAAGATGGCTTTTCCCATGCACAGAGACAAACTTTACTTTTCCTTCCAGGGGAAGGTCACAGCTGTATTAGCCATCAGTTCTCCTCTACTGCGAGAGAAACACCAAGAAGCTTTGGCCGATTGTGGGATCCTCTTATGCTCTGTGCCTAAAGATAAAGATACTTTTATTCCAAAACAGGTAGAACATGACTGTTAGCTCCTCTTTTTACGTGATGAACAGAGGCACCAGAGAGTTAGAGCAAGAGCCATGAGCAGAAGATCCCCCAGCCTGGTCCATATAATGTAGCATTGTGGTTTCTTCCCTGTTCAGAGGAGATGATAACCAGCAGCCCTCTGTGCGAGGCAGGACCTTTCCTGTAGCAGTCAGTGGCCAGCACTTCCAAAAAAGTAGTTCCCTGGGGACCAAACAGCTCTCTTGAAGCTTGAACAGCATATTTTCAGTCATCCTTCTACCTATTGAGAAGCAAAACGTTGGCCCTGCCTGCCCAGAGAGCAGACGTCCCCACTTTGGCACAGACTCCGTTAGAAAAGTCACAGAAATTTTATTTCCATATTAACAGCTTTGGGAGACAAGAACCTTTATCTACGGACCACCACCCGGAACATTTTTGAGCACTCAGTCATGAAATAAAATCTGCCCATGAAAAGAGTGTGAGGGGGGTGTTCTAATGATTTTTTTTTTAACCCAAAGGGAGCTCACACCATCTGTCCTGCTGACAGGTTCACTGAGGAAAGATGTCCACGGTTTGTCAGCTGGGTTTCACACACTCACTTGTGAATCCTGCCTACAAATGGGATTCTTCTCTCTCAGGCCAAAGGTACTTGCTGCTTTAATTGAAGAAAACACATATATCTTCTCATGTCTCTAATTATCAGGAAGGCTAGTGCTTCCACTTCCCGCAAGTGTTGCCTTTTTTTAATGTCCTGACCAATTTCAGCTAGAGTCATTGCTATTTTCTAACTGCCCAAAATCCTCCCTGTAATTTTCATTAAGGAGAGCTAACTTCTATCCTTGTCTTCTCATTCAGTACTCCTGCAGTTTTTCAAACAGCCACCAGGTTTTCCCAAAAGGTGCACATGTTTCAGGATATGGAGGACTGATATTTCATGAGCTTTATATTTCCAGTATGTGAAATGTTGGATTTCAGTAGAATTTGTAGCAACTGAGCATTGTAAGTGGCAGAGCCTTAAGAGGGTGCTGGGCACCACTTTTGTGTTTCCACCAAGAAATTCTTCTTTGGTTTATAAGAAACAGTGGAAAAATGTCCATGACAATATACTGCCACAACCTTGTATGTGGTATTGTGTCCAGTTTCACAGAAATCACTGACCTATTGATGAAGCGTTTGTATAAATGTAAGCATCTACAAAGACAGACTTCTTACCTTTTAACAGAAAGAGTTTCGCCTGCACCTCAAATTCAGAAATTTTGTCTTTATTCCATTGGCCCTTCTCCGTGTCCAGCAACCGCCCACGATGATGAAGACCCCCACCACAGTGTCCTTCTCCTGTCTGAGAGCAGAAAAGGGTCTCAGCTCGGTGTCTCCGCTGTAGAGGCAAATCTTCTCTTGGCTTCTCCATTTACTTCTAGAAACAGAAAAGACCCATAGGTAAAGGAGCCAACCAAAGGCTTTACTGCAATTCAAGCTTTCTGCATGGAGAGAAACAGGAATATGATGATTACATTGAAGAGCACCTCAGAGAAAGAGGATGGAGTAATCTAAGAGAAATGAAGACTGAAAGCGGTAGCTGACACTTAGTCTTGCATTATAGCCCATGGGACAGAAGGCACAACCACAGTAAATTACCTGTAGGATGTCTCTTCTTCCTAGAATAAACGACTGCTTAGGTACTGGCAATACAATGAAATGAATGAAAGATTCTCCCTTTCTGCCTTTAGAGGACTGGGTAATAACTTACATGACTCCTTGTACAGCAATACTTTAGTCAATATTTATAGAACAATGCAGTAAAGAAGCTTCAAATTTGTTCCCTATTTGACAATAAATAAAGTTGGTATTCAGATTTCTAGTTGCCTTTAAAACTGTCTAATCTTCTATTTTTATGTGATTTCAGCTTGAATAATTTAGTACCAGAAGAAATCTTGCCCCAAACATACGAGGTCTCAAAGTATCCAGAGAAGAAATTTGAGAAGCAAAAGAAAATGTTTGTCTGTGCAGTGTAACTACACATGGCACATCCAGACATTTTACCAAGACAGGTCAAAACTCAGAGACAAAACTTATTTTGTGTCCCTGTTGCTGATTATGGAATGACAAATACGAAGGTGCTAATTACACCTGTTACTGTGGCAAAAGTTTCCAGTCCTTCATTCTTTCTGAGTGCCTTGCTCTGCCCTGCATCCAGCACTTCCAATAAAATCCATGTGTCTTTTCTTCTTCTGTTCTCAGTTTGGACTAAAGAATTCCTGTAGCCAGAGCATGTGAGTTACACTTGATAGCAACAGCTATGGGAACAGAACAGCATAGAGCTCCTTTATTTTCCTTCATCTGTGAATACTAGTTTCCTGTTCTTCCATCATGTTGTGCGCACATTATTCCAAATTCATGCTTCTTGGTCACTGATCAAATCTGTAATCTTAAGTGTTTTGAACTGCTGGAACAAAACAGAGATGTTAATCTGCATTGAAAGGTGTCCTTCACATCATTTATGTTTTAATATACTGTACTGCTTCCTTCATTGTTACAGGTTACATAGCATTCACCTCAGGTCTTCCACCTCTTTCTGTTCTGCCCATGATACCTCAGTGAGTGAACTACCAGAAATTTCACTACACTTTTCCCCTCTCCATATGACTTATTAAATCACATTGTCTTCCTCAGAAGTCAGTAAAGCTAGTCATATCCCTGCAAAAGCATTTCTTACGTTACTGTTTCTCTGACAGAAACAGATGCATCCATTCTATTTCTCTTCTGAAACCTAAATTCCTTTTAAAACTAAAAGAAGGGTCAGATATGAGTGAGGTACTCACCCCATTCATATCTCGTGTGCCACCAAACGGAGATGGCCATGTCAGTAAAAGCAATCCAACTTGAAAAGGCTGAAGTCGGACAAACTGCAGACCAACCCTGCAGAGCTGCCACATGCAGGACAGCCCAAGACCAGGGCACCACAATCCGAATCAATCTTGATTTACTAGAGCTGTGTATCAGACCATAAGGCACCAGCCCATCCCATCACAACAGCATGGTTTTTCACCTCACCAGCTGTGCTGCTGACCTTTAGACCACGCTCATCACCATGTTAGCTGAGCAACCACATTATCAATCACTGCAATAAGAATTGCAGTCTGGTAGTCAGTGATACTCTCTCTGACTTTATTTAGATTCATTGGTGGTGGATCTGTGTAACCCAGGGTCTCCTTCCCCAATGAACGTATCACTGCCATTATGTTTCTTTTGTTCTTTCATGGATTTGACTAATATACACATTTCTTTCAAAAAAAAATTCAAAGAAAAGCCAGAAAAAGTAGCTTTTTGCCTTGGTCTATTTAAGATAGTTAGTTCCCTCTGGGTGGATAATAGACTCCCCAGCATGAGTTAACCTTTAACTAAGCAGTGGACACGTAGCAGACTTCAGCAGGAAGCAGCTGTAGTAGCACAGTAATAGACACCCTCCTCTGTGCAGCCGGTCCCCACTCTGCACCATGATGAACCATCTGTCTGAACTGAGGGTCTTTGGCTCCAGCATCTGAGAAGCTCAGGTACCAGCTGGATCGCAGTGACAGCAGCCCAGAGCGAAGGACTGATTTGTTAGTGTCTTCACATCCTCAAATCCTTCCTCTATCTCTCCAAACTGATAATTTTGGTTTCATTCATTACTTTACTTCTCTAAGAACTACTGATTTTTAAAAACATGATGTTTCCACCTGCATGACAGAGTAACAATGATAGCAGGGAAAAGAGTACAGAAACAGCAACTGTTTACTGCCTAATCCAAAGTGCATCAGAATGAATAGAAAATTACCCATGGTCTCCAGCAGGCTCTGACTTAGGCCTGAGAGACAAAGGAGTTCTGGTAGTCATGAGTTATTGTTACCCTGTCTCTTATGGCATCCAACAGGACCCTGCTACAGTATCTCAAGAAAGCAGTAAGCAGCTCAGACTGTTCAAGGATGTGAGGACTCCTCATCCTCTATAGCCATAGGAGAGAGGAAATCATAACACATCTAAAAACAGGTTAAATAAGGCAGCCACAGTCCACAGATAGCAAATAGAGCCAGGATCTAGTATTAGTGTGTGCCAACATGCATAAATCAGTCCTCCCTGGCAAATTCATACACCACTTGGAGTTCATCTAAAGCCAGAAGGAGTGGGTTCTTCTCTCAGCTCTGCCCCAGCATCTTGTCTGTGACATTTGGGCTCCTGAGCCCCAGTTTTCCTGCATAATGAATAGGACTTTCACGATATGTTTCCCTGCCTGGTCTCTTTAGGTTTGTAGCTTTTTAGGACCAAAGCTGCTTCTTAGTTTGGAATACAGAAGAGAATTCTGCTTGGACCTAGTCTTGCTAAAGGCTTCTAGGCGCTTACCATAGTAGTATTCGGTTAAGGAAAAATGTTGGATAACTTTCCTCACTCCCTACTGGTTGGCTGAAAGTCCAATGCAAGACGCTTTCCAAAAAGCCTGTGAGGAAAACCTAAGCAAACACTTCCCCATTTAGGCTTTCCCTTTCTCACCTGTGCAAACTCTAATCCTCAGTCAAATCTAGGTCATGGCATGTTGATGAGTACCTGTGCAGTCACCAGTAAGTGCCCACAACATGGCACTCATGAAAGGGGCTGCAGTTTCATCAGTGCATTCAATCAAGATGTAATTGCAGGAGCCATTAGATTGAAGACAGCTTCCACACTCTGCTGTCAAGATTGTAATGATAGCTCTTGTTTTGCTGTTCAGATATCATTTTGGTATTGAATAAAGGCTTGTGGAAGCATTCTACTTTACACACAGGTGACGAGCCAGAATGGAGACTCTACAGTGCCAGGAGGCACCAAAAGGTTATGAGAAAAAGTATTTGGCGTGCATTTTGGGGCTCTTTTGAGGCCTTAATTATCAGAAAGGATTACAAATCAAATTTATTCCCTATAAGAAACATTCCTTGCTTCCTATATATGGGCCAATTACAGAAATACAGAAATTCTCTTATGCCAACTTGAAATATTATGCTATCTTCAGATATTCTGCTGGACAGGGAATGGGTCGATGGACAGGTCAAGGGATGAAAGGAATGAGAAAAAGACTAGGTAAGTAACCCTAGTGTTCACTGTTACCGGCAACTCACAAGAATTATGCTTGTTAAGTTGTGATCTGTTTTGTTAAACACCGAGCACACAGCTCAATGACACTGCATCCTAAATATGAATCTTCCTAAAGTTTTTAGACCCGAAGTGTGCTTGTCAACATTCCTGGAAGTAGGGGGAATATTATTAAAGGGAAGGGGGTTGCTCTGGATTTGTTTCTTATTCAACTGCAAGGAAGAATGTGAAATTTTAATTGTTTTATGAACATAGTATGGCAGGGACAGAGAAAAGATGCAAGTGCCTTTTGCACACATAGTTTTTGTGCTATAAAGTGCCAGGATCAGCATACTAGTATCTACCTTGACCCTGCCGCAGATTTCCCAGTTACTGGGACACATCCTTCCCTGTATTTGTCCTGCAGCGAGCAGATTGTTAAATCTGAGGAAGCTGTCTTGAGTAATAACCCCCATCAGCAGATTACTTCCTCAAGGAAACCTGGAGCCTGAAAAGAAGAGCAGGCTACAAAATGGAAATTGTGCTGTGTTTTTTCTGTGCTCTGCTATGTCTCCTCGGACTTCTGTTTTTCTGAAAATCATTATACTTTTCATCCATATTTTTAAAGCACCTGGAGTTTTGGAGTGGCATATATTAAAACAGAACAGATAGGTGCTACTGTCTATTTATAACGCACTCAGTATTTACATAACAAGGTGCTGTTGGTTTTGTGCTTACAGAGTCTTTGGCTCAGAGAATCAGCAGTTATTGCTGTTTGCAGGAAATCTTGATGAATAACATAGTGGCAACAAAAGTACAACACTGATATCCCATCCCTGGTTGTACCAATCCAGTCTGTTTCAGCTTCCTTAATAAATCAAGAAACAAAGAAATCCTAACTGTGATACTCACATTAATTGGGACTGAAATACATACTCCAGTCAACAACCATATATGCAGCTAGCTTAATTGACAACTTCTGGAATAAGCTGTGAAAATTTCAAGGCTGAAATTCCCTCACAATCCCCTGAACACTTTCAACACAGGACATAGCAAATGAACGGTGGTTTTGCAACGACTTCCTAAAACATCCCACTTCTCTAGTGCCCGGAGCAAAGGGAACTTCTCAGCCCAGTCACCCGTGGAGCCATCGGTCCTTCCTCCAAGACGAGCAAGTATGGGTCAGGCTGGGGTTCAGTAGGTTTGGGTTTGAAGAGTTTGGGACTTTTGGCAACAGCAATATTTAGAGAGCAATTTCTGCTACAAGTCAGCTCAAACGAGGGTTCAAATGTGGAACCTTGCTGAGGGGCTCCACTCCCTCATGGTGATGGGACAGGTCTAGGGCTGAGCCTTTGCTCTGCCAGGTACCTCCTGGTGGCAGAGGGGAAGGGGGTCACACAAACAGTGACACAGAGGACAAGGCTGCCCTGCGGGAAGCTCCTGTTCACAGCACTCAGCAGATGGGTACAATCCTGTCAGCTCCCACCCCTGCCAGCAAGGAGGGGAAAGGCTGCGGTTTTATAGTTCAGGCCAGGAGATTGCTTAGCATTTTCTTTAAAAGAATAAATATTTTCATCTAGAACAACAATGGGGTCATACTAATTTCTGGCAATATGGTGATTGCTGTGATTTCTGCAAGCTAACAAATTTCACTGAGCCTTTGAAGATGGTAATTAACCATTTATTACTGGAAGGGGGAAACAAAGGGGAAGAGCAAATTGAATCTTAACCAGGTTCATTGTCTCCACACTAAACACAATTACAAGTGCTTTACTGGACACCTTCAATTTTCACCATCATTAAATAAAGACATATTTCAACCACTTACTGAATACAGCCTAAAATGAGACCTTTAGTTTGGAAAAAGGTTTCTCCAGAGCCAGAGCAGTGCTCCCCTGGGGAGCAGATTCATCTGTCCAGGCAGCGGTTGGCCACAGGTCCTGAGCCAAAGCCGTAAAAACTGGAGTCAATTAGTCCTTTCGCGATATGAAATTCAGGACACTATGCCTGGTTAGGGCTACTCAGCTCTTCCCTTTCCCACAGAGGCAGATCTGGTCCTTAAATAGACTTCCAATGTCTTTGCCAAAATGCGGACCCTGCTACATCATGTTACATAGGTGTCATAAGCCTAGGGTATATGGGGATTACCTTCTAACAAGCTTTCTTTAAAAATTTTAAGGGTTTGAAAGATTGAGTCCCTGTTTAACACCATGATACTATCAGTGCCAGGGCAACGTCATGAACTTCCCCACTTCAGGACCACATGAGCCAAACTCAGTGAATCAGATGCCAAACCTCAAGCCCCAGAGAGGCAGTGGCTGATGCAGAGCTGCATGGACCAAACCAGGTGATCCATACCTGGGCGGCAACAGGGTGAATCTCCTGCTTGGTGCCTGAGACTGCACATGTCTAAGAAATGTTTAAGATTCAAGCCAGCTCCTGGTATATTCCTCTGCAGTCACTGGAATCATGTTTATTGAACCAATATCTAAAGATTTATTCTCATTTCCGTACATCTTACTTTGGCAAAACAGTAACACACTTACTGAACATTTAGTACACATGTGAATCTATCTCTGATCATTTAAGTACGCTCTTAACTTTGAACATGAGATTTAAATTCTTTTAAGGTTGCTTGGGCATGCAGACTATGTGCTTGAAATTAATGTGTGATAAATATTTTGCTAAAGGCATAAAAAAACCTAAAACGAACACATGCAGAACATCTAAGTGCAGTGCAGCAAACAATAAAAATAACAGCAAAAAATTCCACTAGTTATTACCATACCAAACTGAAACATCTTGTGATAGCCTTAACAAAGAAAGCAGGGGACTCTCTAGCATCCTGCACCAAAACACGGTCTGGGCAGAACCTGTTGTGCTCATGCACTTTCATTTCAGAGAACAGACTAGTTCTTACTGTTCTGGGTTTGTGTGGTAAGGTTTTCGTAGCAGAGGGGCAACAGGGGTGGATTCTGTGAGAAGCTGCTAGAAGCTTCCCCCAAGTCCGATAGAGCCAGTGCCACACGGCCCCCAGATAGACCTGCTGCTGGCCAAGGCTGAGCCCATCAGCAATAGCGGTAGCACCTCTATGACAACGTATTTAAGAAGGGGAAAAAAGCCTGCACAATGCCAATTGCAGCAGGAGAGAGGAAAGAGAATGTGTGAAACAACTCAGCAGGCGCCAAGGTCAGTGAGGGAGGGGGAGGAGGTGCTCCAGGTGCCTGAGCAGAGATTCCCCTACAGCTCGTGGAGATCTAGGTTTTGTTTGTCATTACCCTACCCTGGTTTGATTGGCAAGAGATTAAACTAATTTCCCCAAGTCAAGTCTCATTTGCCAATGACAGTAACTGCCGAGTGATCTCTCCCTGTCCTTGTCTCGACCCACGAGCCTCTCATTATACTTTCTCTCCCCTGTCCAGCTGAGGACAGGGAGTGATAGAGTGGCTTTGGTGGGCACCTGATGTCCAGCCAAGTTTAACCCACCACACTTACAAAGCTGAGCCAGGACATAGGGATCTCCATTATAGCCTTGACTTTGAGGCTGCTTCACTGGAAAACTCAAGAAGTTTTTTATTGTGTTCTGCATTAGTTTGTACATCTGTAAAATACCAATCACCTTTGTAAAGCTTTTTTGATATGTATAAATTCAATAGTGAGCACAGCTGATCACCTCTCCATTTGTCTGCTGTGCAGTGGAGGTCAATGCATCTAAACTTGTCCCATGACCAGAATAGCTGCATTAATTAAGAGGCTGATTGGGTGAATCTAAATACTACCAAAAAGTCAGGACGTAGGACTGCTTGATTCCAGCACAATGCCACTATTACGCAGCTTTGCTGCCTTCAAACAGCTCCATGGCAGCCAGCTACTTACATGGTGCCCCACATTCATGCATGTTCCCTAGTGGCAGCCCTTCACAGTAGCCCTCACTCCCCAAAACCTTGCCTGAATATATCAGTGCTGATAGTATTTTTGCATCTATTTTTAACCTGAGGTCTAATAAACTTTAATTGTTTTTCTCCTCCCATTACATTTGTCAGCAGTAGACACTAGAGGATGCAGAGACACGCCCCAGGTGCTTCATACAGCGTTTTCCTCTGCATAGGAAACTAATTCAGGTCAGATCCTAATTTCCCCAGCAGCCTGTTGAGCTGAGATCCAAGGCTGCAGGTTAAGCCCACTGATATACATATTTCCAGGAGACAGTTTACACTCCTGTTGCCTTTTTGATAGGAGGATTGACAATTTCACAGATTCTTTCACTTCCATCTGTCTCAGCCTTTTTCTCCTCATTACCCCCTGCAGAGCAGTAAATGAATTCGATGCGGTGAGGGTCTTCACTGGTCAAATGCACTTGTACTGCCAGAGCCTCCTCAACAGTTGACAAGTTTGCACTGCTACTGACTTAACTAGATGCGTTGTGACACCTCCGCAGCAGGAGAGCCATTGGTCTTCAGCAGCAAGATTGACCTTGGAAAGTCCATGTTGACCTCCCACTGTGTGGAATACAGCAGAGGTGCAGGAGATCCTGCCACAGAAGTAAACAAAGGTCAGATTAAATTCCATCTGTTGACTGCTGCAACAGCCAGCAGAAAGAGCCTTGCTAAACTCGGAGTACAGTTCCTGAATAATCCATGGGGCAAAACAAACAGAATTTTTTTTTTCAAAATGAGTATCAATCAATTGGTGCTAAAAACACTGCTATTACTGATTCTTATTTTGTATGAGTGCACAGAGAGATTTCTCTTATGAAGTATTTGGATAGGAAGCAGAAAAAATAACCAGAATAAGCAGAATACCTGCAGTTAAGTTTATTTGTAAAGTCATTTTGGGATGAAATACTGTGACCCTAAATAAACAAATAAATACTCAGGCTTAGCATTTTTCCTGAAAAATTCCCTCAATATCCGAAGAACATTTGAAGCAGCTGAGTATGCCCTAAAAACCACACAAGCTTCTCATGTTAATTAAGGGTTGAGACCAGTCTGTTGTGAATGAGGGTGGGTGTGACCACGTGTTGCTTTCATTCTGGCACCTTGGGGAAAGCAGTAAGGACAAAAGCTACTGCTTTTCTCAGAACAAACTTTGTAGAGCGGTGTGGGATTCTCTCTGAGGTGTGTAAAACATTACCCCCTGTCTTGTAAGTTAGCAGGAATATGCTGTTTTCCTGGTGTGTTTTGTGTTTGTTTTACTTTTGTTTCTGTGTTTGGGATTTTTTGTCTGAGTCCAAGATTTTGAGAGAGTTTCTCTGGAATGCAACCTTGGAAAGGTTTACTTTTCAGACAGATTGCTTCCCTTCTTTCTCCTTCTGTGTAAAAAAATGTTTGTTTAAATGAGCTTTTTTTGCTCTAAGACTTTTGTGTATTACCTTGTTTTAGCAATGAAATACCCTGTGTAGAAACTCTGAAGGGCCTCTGTGCTATATGTAGGGTAGTGGGGGTACTGGATTTTTGCACCTAGGAACAGTGAATTAGGGCACTGAGCAACCGAGTTCTGAAATTCCAGACAGCTCTGTTTGATGCACCTTCTTTTCTGCCTGAGGCTTGTCTGAAATTTCTCCAGGCCTGGTGGGTGCCAGGAGTCACATAATAAGAGGCCTTCATGATAAGAATGAGCTGCTGCTTCTTCAGTTGCCTTCAGATACCAATAAAGTTGCCCCAGTAGAAAAAAACAGGAGGTGTCCAAAGAGCCCCTATTCCAGTTAGAGCCAGAGGAAGCAGATCAAGGAGATGGTCCTCTGTTCCTATGTCTTGCTGTTATGTCCCCAGGTGCTGGAGCCCTCAGCACCACTTGCACATCACTTGGTGGCCTGGCCTTTCTACGCTTTCATTATACAACTGACCTTCTACATGAGTGATTTATTTCTGGACTTCCCACTGATACGGCTAGTGCACAGGCGAAGATGCATCTTCACTGCCATAAATACTGTAAATTATAATACTTGCATAAGCAAGCTACTGAGGTGTGGTCTAGGTGGAATTATTGAAAAGTGCAAAACTTTCTGGAAAGGTAGCTCTTTGGGTCAAACATTAGTCCAGTCCCATTCAATTCTACATTAATGACCTGGCTGAAAGAAAGTAGTTGTGCTACTTACTGAATTTGCAGAGTGGTATCAGGCTGGAAGGGGCTGCCAGCACTTTGGAGGAATGGATCACTGTCAAAATTATCTTGGAATTAGTGGAGAAATAGAAGCAGAAAAATAACTTGAAGACGATGAAAAATCTAGGATTCTGTAGGAGCAGTCACAACTGGATCTGCAGGTTAGGAGGTATCACAAAACTAAATCAAATAATGTCACACAGGAAAGTAAACTTTATTCTGAAATAAATATATAAGGGAAGGTCACAAGAAAGACAAAAAAAAATGGGTAATTCCTCCTTGCTGGTGTGAACTAGCAAAGGGTGGTACATAATGTTCTGGTCTGGAACAACATGTTTAGAAGTAAAAAGGTGTGAACTGAGTGAAGAAGGGAAATAAGAACATAACAGTCAGTGGACTCAAAGCCATGAGCTATAAGGAGAATCAGAAGGAAGAGTTTTCTCAGTCGAGTGAGCAGAGGCACAACAATCTTCAAATAAATAAAAAATGTGTGCAGACCATAAGATCGTTGGCTTAAACTGTAAGAAGTACGATTTCTGTGCTCAATTCAGTCATATAAACATAGACATTTGAAGCTATTTCAGATGCTTCAGTGTATGTGATGCATTTCTACAAGGCTTCCAACATTTCTTTGACATTTGTATGAACTCTCTTTCTCCCTTCTCCATTCTCTGACCTACAAGAGGAGCAAGATAATTTTAATACTATTTTAAAACAATATTTGCCTTAAGCTGGAAAAAAAATGGAAAATTCCCTCTGGTTGTAGAGGATGAAGGAGAAGGACTCCACCTTGAATGGCCTTAGTTCAAGCTGTTACCGTTGCTTCTGCTGTAATAGGACTGTGTTTTCTTCTCTGCCCTCTCACAATTCAGGCCAAAAAGCTGGTCAGGAAGGGAAAAATGAAGAATTAATTTGAACTTCTCAGCCCTCCAAAAACCTCTGGATTAACACAGGTTTTTTGGGATCTGTGAAGCTCTCAAGGCACAAGTTGTAAAGGCACATGATGATTTTCTGTCTGGCAGCAAGGGCTGGGGAGTGCAACGGCTCCTTGGCAAGTCCGGCAGCCTCACTGGGAAATGTCACAGACGGGAAGGAACTCGATGTGCAGAGACTGTTCAACATATGGTTACAGACAACAGTTGCTGATGCCTTTAAAACAAAACAAAAAAACCCCTCTTCCTTCAGTTTCTCAGCAGAGACAACAGCATATTTCCTTTAAAAACTAAAAGATATGATTTGTCTCATTTCCTGCTGACTGCCAGGAGCTTCAAGGTGTGTGCACAATCCCTGGGACAGGGTTTGGCACCTCGTTAACAGCCCTGCGTGCTGACCAAAGCCTATCTCCTGTTCCGGGGAGCTCTTTCATTCTCTTGTGGATGGAAATCAGGAGTCACATCCCTGAAGGAAATCAAGGGGTTGAAATAGTGGCAGAAATTCAATGCCATGCAGCCCCTCAGAGACTGCCTGTGGGCAGTAATAAGCCTTGCACTGGCCCATGCAAAGAGGAGAGCTTAAACTTCACCTTTTGCAGAAGCAGCAAACATTTCTCAAGAAGCAAAGCTCGCAAAATATCTGAATAAGAAGTCCTTCCATCAGATTCCAAACAGGTATAGCATGCCCACCTCTGTCTATACAGAAAGGTGACTTCATTTTTCCTCTGTTTCTTCACTGGCCAATTGGTGCGCAAAGCCCCCTGGCAACTCTGTTTTTAAGATAATATTTAGTAACCCTGGCATGAAATGTTGAGAAGGAAAGTGCCTAGACTGGCTGAAGTAGCATCTGAGACTGAAAAGGCATACAGAGCTTCTGTATATTTAATGTTTCAATCAGAAATACAGTCTCAGTGCTTCAATTTAAAGACAGAGAAGCTCTAATCTTTGCAATACTGTGAGCTGCAGTAAAAAAAAAAAAAAAAAAGAGTTGGGAAGACTATCATAACCACTTAATTAGCTGCTAGATCAGCCACTGTAGCAGAGCAGGATTTATTTGGGAGACAAATGGGATTTCGGGTTTCTGTCTTACAGTTTTATGATTCTCATCATGAGATAAAACAAGTAAAATAACTCAGAGTAAAATACCAGAACAGGTTTTACACGATGGGTGGTTTCCCCTCCTTCTCTCACCATTTTCACTTGTCTCAATCCACTCTTCTATTTAACAGAAACTCAGCACTTTCCAAAACTTTTCAATTCTGAAATCAAAACTAAAAAGCCATTGCAGAAACATTTGGGTAGTAAAAATCTGTAGCAAATTTTCTTGTTTCTGGCATGACTAAGTGTGGAGGGCTCACAGCATACTGAGGAACTTTTTGTGCATCATGAACTGGCTTCCTTTACACTACGAGAAACACAAGAAGAAAGATGGAAGAAAGACCACAGCACCTGAATTTCCTACCTGTGATAGTTAGGAGGTAGCAAGGGGTGGGTGTGCTGCTAGTGCTTACCTCAGAAATGGATGCCCATGCCATGGCTTCCCCCCAGGCTTTGCTTGTCTGAGCTGATACCTGATGCTCTGGCCCTTCATCCATCACTGCTAGAGCCAGCACAAGTCTGTTGTCCCTTTGCACTTCGCACCTGATGAGCCTCATGTGAGATGTCACCTGTTGCCCCCATGGTCCCAGTATGTCATCCCTTAAAGTGGAGTACAGAAAGCCCAGCCTGCCCTGTAAGTTACCCTGCAGCGTTTCTGCCTCTGAATATTTTGACCATTGCTGTATAATTTTCCTTTACATACTACAATCACTCTGCTCTTCTTAGATGCCGTAGATGTATCAGTAAGCCGCACAATCTTCCTTAGTGGATTCTGTTCTGCATGGCAGCGCTCGCAATGGCCTTGTAAAGCAATATGGTAACAATACTGCAGTAATCTGTTATATGCCCATCCATGACGCTTATAAACCAAAGGAATCACAGAATAGTAGGGGTTGGAAGGGACCTCTGTGGGTCATCTAGTCCAACCCTCCTGCCGAAGCAGGGTCACCTACAGCAGGCTGTCCAGGCGGGTCTTGAATATCTCCAGAGAAGGAGATTCCACAACCTCCCTGGACAGCCTGTTCCAGTGCTCCATCACCCTCAGAGTGAAGAAGTTCTTCCTCATGTTCAGATGGAACTTCCTGTGCTTCAGTTTGTGCCCGTTGCCCCTTGTCCTGTCGCTGGGCACCTGTTCTGGTTTGGCTGCAGCCGGCAACAAAAGCACCACACGGCTGCCCCTCCCCCCACTGGGGTGTGGAGGAGAATGGAAAGAACAGGCAGAAACTGGTGGGTCGGGATAAGGGCAGTTTAACAGAAAGCAAACAAAGGGAACAGGAGCAACAACAATACAGATGAGGAGAAAAGCACAACACAAACCGCGCAACCCAGTGAGCCGTTCTCTTTGACCGGCGCCCGCGCTCTCGAGCCATGAGAGAGTTCCCGCCGCCCTGCTCCCCCCCACCGGAACCCAGCATGACGGCACAGGGTATGGAATACCCTGCTCTGTTTGGCCAGGTGGGGTCAGCCCGCCCGGCTGTGCCACTTCCTGGATTCTGGTGAAAATCAGCCCTGTCCTAGCCAAACCCAGGACAGCACCACTGAAAATAGTCTGCCCCATCCTCCTGACACCCACCCTTCAGATATTTGTAAGCATTTATAAGGTCCCCTCTCAGCCTTCTCTTCTTCAGGCTAAACAAGCCCAGCTCCCTCAGCCTTTTCTCATCGGACAGATGCTCCAGTCCCCTCATTATCCTCGTAGCCCTCCACTGGACTCTCTCCAGTAGCTCCTCATCTTTCTTGAAAGGAGTCAGATTGCTCCATGAAGGCAGCCTTGATGCAGATGCAGCAAGAGATGACCTCACCTTTCAAATATTTCTGGAGTCTGCATCCAAACTCATGATGAACCAAGAATAGGAGAAGTATGTGGACCAATTGCAGGACTACATGGTTGGGCATTGGGGTTAGAAGCAAGTCAGAAAATCACGTGAAATGATAAAAATTCTTTTCAGTGTAGTGTAGAACATGTGGATATTTAGCCTTGGTTGCTAAAATCAATGACTTGGCTTTAACCTTCAACTAATATCTATCTTACTAGTCCATTCCCTAACATATTATTTTAAAGGGTAAATACACAAATAGACTTGCTTTTCTCTTCTTTTTTTTTTTCCTTTTTCTTTTTTAACTCAGGATACCTGTACTGCTATTGTGTGGTGTTAAAATGATTTTTTTTTTCCATTCTTGCTGTGTTTCTAAATAACCCTACCTGCTCAAGAGCAATTGACACAGAAAATTGCTGTGCATGACGATGAATCAGAAGTCTCGCTAGCTCTGTATCCTGCCTCCTTGCCTCAGATCAAAAGCAGACCTTTAAGGAAGAGGATATGTAATACTACTTGCTCCAAGGACTCTTCCATCCTCCAGCAATGTGCAGCTCAATGGTTTTAAATGCTTTGTATTGAACCGTTTGCAGTGAAGAAGGGTGTCATTTCTGGCATTTTCCACTGGTGTTCCTTATTGGAAATGTTTTCTGTCTTTCACAGAAACTGCCTTTCTCACAATTTATTTTTTGTTGTGATTCTCACTTGAAAAAGAAGTGCTTGGCTAAAAAAACTTTGAGTGGAGTTAACAAAGCAATTGGAAATTATCAAAACATATTTTAGATATCTGATTAATCTGATTGCCTTCATGCACAGACTTGAGGCTCTGTCATACACTTACTCAGCACAAGCTCCTGTGTCTTTCAGTACTCTTGGTACTTCAGACTAGGCAAGGAATCTAGAAACATCTTCACTGCCACCTTCTGATTTGCAGCTGCTGTCTTGGGTGTTAGTACTTTGAAGAACTCTCTCATGGTTTTCTAAGCCTCTCGTTGCAAAATGCTTAAGAAATTACTGGCAAGTCATGGCTAAGCAGGGGATAGTGCTGGTAACTTAGGAAAACTATACTCATCAATGTAGCAACAAAGTTTGGACCTCAAAGAATTAAGAACTGACAGAAACCTCTGAAATGAACAGGACATTTCAAGCTCCTGTCAGTTGGTTCTCAGCTGGAAGCAAGCCTGTTTCTAGCAAAATCTGCTTTACTACATGGCTTTCTAAATTTCAGATTTATAAGACTGCATTTATGACAGATCCCTGACTGCACAGGGACAAGCAGCCGTTAAAGAATCACTTAGTTTCACTCTAGGCTCTGGGGTGTATTTTGGAGCAGACTAGGGTACGTGAACAACTTTGACGAACATGAGGCTGCTGTAAGCCCGTGTCAGCAGGTATGAGCACGAGAAGAAAATGATGGCCATTAATACAGCACTGGCTGTTAAATTCTAAATAAGCCTGAATGCGGTTCTCTGAAAAGAATCTATTTCCTTTTTCCCCCAAAGTGTAAAAGGTCTCTGTGCCTGCAGAAAAGGAGGGACACTGTCACTGTCACAGACTGTTATCTGTAGGGAAGGGCTTTGCCTCATCTCTGCTTCCCATTAACAAAGCAGTTTTTATGGAGAGGTCAGGAAAGGCTAGTGATACAGCTTCTTCACTGCAGGGAGACAGCACTGTGACATGGATTTTGATGGAAAAAATGCACATTGGGTTGACTGAAAGAATTTGCAGGTTTATAGTTTTTTGCCTTATCATTGTTTGTAATTTACAAAAAGCCCAAGCTTTTCAGTGGCTTTTTTCACGGTAAATTTCTATGTTCCACTTCAAAGCAAACTGGCTTTTCCAAATTTCTCTTAATAAAAATCTTCAAAGTAGGCCTAAAGAAAAGAAGATCAAACACTAAAATATCTTTCAGAATAATTTAAACATTTTTTAGTAAATGTTTTGTTTCTTGCAGATTTTTTAAGAATCCTTTTAGAATTGAAATAACTCTCGTGTTGTATGGGTTTTGGGGGTGGAGACCAGTGTTGTTTCTTCCTGTCTGGCTACAAATTTGGAAATTTGCACAGCTCTAAAATAAGCCCTTTTGGGGCTTATTTGGCCCTTTCCCCTTGAAAGTTTGAAAAGACAGCTGTAACTCTGAACATGTGTTCATATGAGTGCAGAGGCGGACCTTTTGGGGAGTGATTTTTACCTTGGGCAGCTCTCTTTAGTGCCCCCATGCCTGCTGGGGAAGCATACATCTACACACAAAAATGCTGTGGTCATGCCTGCTTGTGTTCAGGAGCAACTACAAGAAAGGTATTGTAATTGCACCCCAAGTGACTGGTGGAGGTTGTGCAGTCACACAGAGGAAGGTTTGGGCCTGGATTATCTAAAAGCACCCTCGCAACTGAGATATCTGAATTAATAATTCTGCATCTGTATCTCCTTTTCTTTTTCTTCCTCCTGCTAGTGTGTCTGACACAAAGGAACACAGAAATAAATCTTCCCAGGAGACCAGACTACAGCATCCTCTCCATGTCTACTAAAAAGGAGCATATGGTTTTATTCTGCACCTTGAAATCTGCACCACACTTTCAGTTTGCCTCCACAGACTCTGGCTCACTTTTTGAAGGGTTCTATAAAAAACCCTCTTAAACTTGTTCCTTTATTACTGAAGAAATAGTGAAGTTGCAAAAAAGCCGGGGAATTCAAAGGTACACCAAATGCACTGATCATTTAGAGCCGGATGCTGCCGAGACTTTCTGAACAGTGGGTGACTTCAGTGTGCTGTTGTCGCACTGTGTCCCTCTGCATCCTGCATTTATCACTTCTCTTTTCAGCTGGTCTGTGTGCCACTGCAAAGGTCCATCTTCTTCCAGTCCGCTTTCTTTTTGCCTGCTGTTGTAAGGACCATGTTTGCACAAACCAATCATCAAGGAGGGGCCTTTCTTTGCACCTTTTCTGCAATTCCTGATGCGTAAAATAGCAGATCCTCAAGAAAAGGTGTTCCCTGCAGCCATTTAGAAATTCCTTTCACACACACCAAAGGTGAGGAAGTACTTATTCTTTCTGTTGGCTTTGCCACAAATCAGTAGAGGCAGTTTTGCTGCCTGACAGGGCAATTGAATGAAAAGGTTTTTCAGAGGTGGTACTATAAAGGACATCATTGACCATTGATATAAGCTACTCCTTAATAGCTTGCTCTGAGTTTCCTTCTCAAGACTATGTGCCAAATAGCAAAGGTCTCACAATACAACCAAAAATCAGCAAGGCGTTCATCTTCTAGTTCAATTCTCCTGGTAAACAACTAAAGAGAGAAGTGTGGTAGAATAATGAGGTAAGGGATCTAAGTGGTGTTTAAGATAGGACCTGTGGTGTTAAACTAGCTCAGATACAAAAATAAAGAGCAGTGATACTGAAAATCCTTCTTGTGCTGAAGGACTAAACAAACCAGCAGACACAGTTAGACCTATAAATAATTTCTGGGCAAACTGTGCTGTGGAGGTGCCCCTCTTAGAGGGGCATGATGGGGTTTGTTATAATAAAGGTAACAAAAAAAAACTGCAGTATGGTTACCTGAGTCAGGAGGAACAAAACAGGGCTTGCTGTTCTGATACTCTTCGGTTTGCCTGCAAGGGTTCGTTGTAGCCTCTTTTGCCTAGGAAAACAGGGTTTATGGAGTCCTTCTATCAGTCTGAAGGCCCAGACATTGGGTCTTCCCCCAACAACCAATTCTGAAAGCATCGTTTGACTTAGTTCAAATTTGACAGAGGAGCAGAACTCTCAAATGCGTGCCTATAGTTCCATAAAAACCTTTGCCATGTAATGAGAAGAAGAGCCTACAGATAAACTCACCATCAAAAATTCAGTGGGATGAACATGTCCTTTTCTAGACAGCAGCAAGGTCCGTCACAAGTCACAAAGCTGTGCAAATCAGGTTTCGTTTATTGTGCTGCTCTCAGCAATATTAGTTTATCTAAATAAGCACATGTGATGAGATACGTTGTAGGAGACTCAGGGTCTGGGTGACATTCATGAGCAATCAGCTTCTCAGTGAAGCTGGAATGTATGGGCCTGTGATTAAGGTGGACAATCAGGGAACAGAAAGTGAAATTTCATCATCGTGTCAGCTGCATGCTCACAGGGCGAGACAGGCACTTCATTCTCGCCTTTCTGTTCTGTCTCAGTATCCAGAAAATGGACACAGTCACTCAAGCAGAAAGAAGAATTCGCAATAAATGATGTATTTGACTTTGGTCCTTCTGACTTACAAAAAAAGGAGACCACAGTTTGCGCTTTTGAATGGATTTACTGCGTATCCTCTGGGACACCTCCATTGGTCACCCTGCCACCGTCTAACAGTTCCTACAAAGGGAGAGAAAGATGAACAAAATGTTTCACCCAGAATGATCTGAGCAACTAAAGTCTATCTACTGCAAACCCCGTGCTCAGTGATACTCCCTAGACAGAAAGAGGTAGCTCTGAACCCAAAAACAACTAGTTAAAACGGGAGGTTCCATGTGTATCTCCAATAAACGTGTTCAGGGATTATTTTATGCATTGCCAGAAGCAACTTCATTAAATTTCAGTTAATAACCAAAAGTAGACACATAAATACATCTGCTAATGATTATTTAATTAATTTCATATCAGTATTAGAAGCCAATTAAATGCCTAACACTGTCTCTTGATTTACCATATTAATAACCAATATGTGTATAATTAGGTTGGTTATGAAATTTCAGGCTCATCTAGCATGCTGGAAAGGCAGTCTGTCCAAAAAGAAGCAGATGCTTTCCCTTTACCAAGTTTACTCTAGGATCAAACTATCCAGTGATACAATGTCCTGTCATCAATGTGGTTATGCTGACACAGCAAATCACCTTCTGATCTTACATTCAGCTATTTAAGAAGTATTTCCAAATTTAAAGGACACATCTTCATTTATGGTTTTTATGCTTCAAATAAATTTGACATCCACTTCTATGGTGTATTAGACAAGATGGGTTTCCCTAAAGTTCAGACTGGAAATGAACCTGAGATTGACGAAAATCACCTATAACACAGGAGCCTGACTTACTCCGTTAAATGACCACTTGCCCAGATTAGTTCCCTTTGCTTCTGTTGAGCATTTGAGGGGGCAGATGAGACTTGGTTTCTCCACTGCTTGACTTTCAGCATAACGTCCCATTTCTTTTTTTGCCACCCAGTACCAAACTGTGTAGGTTTCTGCTGCATTCCTAGAAAAGTTTCCTCCTGCAGGCAGCAGACTCTACCTGCCAGTGCGAAGGAGGTGGGATGTAAGAATACACCTCCACAAATCAAGCTGTTGAGTAGTCCCAGTGCACCAGGCAGCATGAGCACTGGCTGCTCCAAAGCAGAGAGGAGGAAGTCTAAATTTTAATGGTAATGAAGGTGGGCAGAGAAGAATAAATACTGTCAGAGCCTGCTAATTATGAAAAGAGATGGATGGCTCCTGTAAATCAGTGTGCTGTGGGGAGAGAGTCTTGAGACAGATAAAGTTATTATGCATACTGGGGCTGTTCAAATAAATCAATGGAAATTCCATCAGCAGCAGGTTCCACTTTTGTTTCACTTCTTGATTTATGGGCTATGCCTTTGGTCTTTTTATCAGAATCCCCTTTGCTTTATTCCTAACAGCTATGTATAATCTAATCTGAAGCCACCAGATACTTGCTTGTGCAAAAAGATTTTCATGAACAAACAGCGCAGTAACATGAGAATTCACAGGGCAAGGTGCTTTTTATATCTCAGGCCCTTTCAAGCTACTTTACCGCATTGCTCTTTGCTTATATTCCTCACCAGGAAAGCAAAGACTAAAAGAGTAATTTCTTTCATGCTGTTTAGCCTGCTTTTCTAATGAAATAGTATCAATGCATTTACTCCATGTGAGTCAGCCCTTCCACAGCAGATTTTTTCAATTTTTTCACCAGTTTTAACTGAATTTGGTGAAGGACAAAGGTCTCAGGTACACTGAGTTCCTAGCAGAATGAAAATAGGCAGTTGGGTAGAAGACCCCACGTGTCCTTATGAAGAAAGTATAGTGGCTCCAGCTCAGATATATTACGAACAGAGAAGAACCTAATTGAGAAACAGCCAGAGACCCAGGTCCTGAGCTCTGACGTTCATAAGATAATTTGCTTACCTGTTTAGATGGCAAATTCTCTGTAATGGTGTCTGTCTTTCCGTGTTGATGTACATCATCTTATTCATCACGAGTCTCTAAGCACTGCCATGGGAGAAACAATAAATAACCCAGGGCATGGAGTCAGGAAGGCCGAAAACATCGCATCGTATATTTAATCTCTGCTTCAGTTTATGATTATGTTGCCTTACCTACCCCACCAGAAATGTCTCGGGCTCTAGACTACAGATAATGCTGTGAAGTCTTGGTGGGTAGTTATGTCTACCAGTTTTTCTAGTGATGGTCCAGATGCAGGGGAAAACGCATGGCTTGTGCAGCCAAGAGATGATTACCCAGGCAGTACCTGGACAGCACAACAGAGCATGGAAAGTAGAAGCATTTCAAGGACAACTTGAAGCATTTGCCAGAGGGCAACCAGCCACCTCTGTTGAACAGACAGGCATAAGCAGGCAGTAATGGCGCACAGACGCCTTTGAACCACAGAAGCAAGGTAATCAAAGAACCTGCCATACCATGTGTGCTGCTACTAAGTGCCCTCTTGCTTTGCAATTGCGAAAAAATGTTTTGTACATTTCAGCAGTCTGGCATAGTGTGTTTAGATGCCCTGATCCCAGCAGAGTATTTGCAAATCCAGTAATTGCATATCATTATCTCCTTTTGTTACTGATGTTGTTGCCTGTGCATTAGTTTACCTGTGGCTTTGGACCACATAGTGCTAGGCTATCTTTAATGCTCTTCTCTCTAATAGTTTGTTTGAAGCTACGTCCATACATCTTTGAGCCTTGCAAGTAAAGCAACATGCCACAGAGCTTAATTAAAGAGGAAAGAAAAAAAGCAGTCTTTCCCCAGTGAGCTGAGAGTGGCATACTGCTGAAGTTGATGGGACGAGTTTGGTTGTCTGATGTTAACAGGCAGAAAAAGGAAACTTTTGACAGAGGTGGGAGAGCTATACTTCATTAGGGACAGCACCATTGAAAAGGTCATTCACTTCTCATCTACTCAGTTTTTTTTATTATTTCTGTATCCAGTAGTGTTTTAAAGTAATTCCCATCCTGCCTCCTGCTGTAAGCTTGGAAGTAAAAGAAGCCAGTTCGATACATCAAAGTGGTACTAATAGTCCCTTTTCTCTCCCATGAACCATTAGCACGGGACCACCGATACTGCTAGGTCATGGCTGTGCTATTTCGATCAAACATCAGACCTGTGCTGGAAATGAGTGCAGTATCTCATCCAATTATTCTGGAAGAGGCACTGGGACATGTCTTCCAGATGATTCCTACTGACAGACAGGTCCATCATTTCCCATTTTCTGGAGGTGCCTACACCAGGATTAGTAGTTACCGCTTCAGAGCCCTCAGGACTCTCTTTGCTCTCTGTAAAGGCACAAAGCAGCTGCTGTTTGGATTTTGAAATGGTTATACAAGGCAGTTTGTAATTAGCCAATGACAATAAAGGGATGTCTGTTAAAGTTTTCCTTTCTCTCCAAAGTAGCAAAGCACTTTTAAAAGAGACATTTTTGCTGAACAGAATGTCACTGTGGATCTCCAATAAATGCTGAAAATCATCCCTGAACCTGCTAGAGCCTGGGCTGTCGTGGCAGAGGATGCACACTCAGTGAGCACTGGCTACACGAGCCAGTTGTGGGGGGGATTGGTCCCTGTGCCCACATCGAGAGGCAGCTCCTAGCAGAGGTCCCTGTGCGCATGCCTCCCTGTCACTGTTCACTCTTCATAGGAGTGACTTCCTCTCTTTGGAGAGTTTCTTTATTCCAACATCAGCTGTCTGGGAACTCGCCACAAGAGTGTGAGGCTCCGCTCTATCTTCCTTGCTGGCCAGCCACATGAAAGGAGTGATGAGGGTAAGCTTTGGGTGACTCAGCTGGTGCGCCTAAAAAGAACACAGCACCTCAGGGCGTGTTCCAAGGACACATGGATGGACTCTGGCTCTCCATGAGGTACCTGCTCAGCAATCTCCAGACCTCCCCTCTGTCTCTGCAGCAATGTTGTGTGATTGGCATCATACAGGCTGTGCAGCTCAGGGCCTTTCCTGCAAGGGCACCCACACTGCAAGAACACCCCACTGACATGTCTCACAGGAAGGTCTGGCAGCCTGAACCCTGGCTGAGCTCAGGCTGCCTCCAACAGAAATTTGGAGGCACTGCAACCCAGTTCTCGCTGCTTTGTGTACTCAAATCTAAAGAGCACTTTGGTGACTGGACTTTTATGCAGCCATGAGCACCAGTCCAAAGACTGTACCTGAGCAGAATCATGGTATTTCACAGCAGTGTAACCACAAGCCTTTTGGCTGTAGTTGGCTGTAACTCCTTCTTCTCTCTAGGAGGCAGAAGAACAAGCCATGCCTCAGGGTGGGTGGCTAATCATTTTCCTTGTCACAGTAACTTTGTTCACAAAAACATGAACAGAAATATGCAGATGGGTCCTCTGCTCTACCAGCAAGGTCACCTCTCTGCCCAGAGTTACTTTCCTGCTCTGTCTACCAAATCCCGACCTTTTAATGGTACGTAAATTGGAGTTAAGTCCTTCTCTTGACATGAGGCACCAAAGGGAAAATCTCTCCTTCTCCTTGCCATGTCCTTACAGGGATGCTTTCCCACACCCATGTGTTGCCCACACAAGCCAGATAATTGTGCTGAAACTGCACCTCCAGCCCTCTATGGTCATAGGGATTAACGGTCCATGTGGCTGCTTCTCTTGGTTCCTATCAACTAATCAAGAATCTCTGGTTTTTTATCATTTCATAAATATCACTCCTTTCCCTGGGATCATTTTAGCTGCATAATAATGACCTCTAAGTGCCGATTGTAATATTCAGCTGACCTTCAAGGTAAATTGTGCTTTGTGTTTGCCTTACACACTTTCATAGAAGCATAATCCGCAGTCTAACATAAATGATCATTTCCAAAGAACATAATGGTTCTGAGTGCAGACAATAACTGGCTGCAATTTGCTTCATGAGCAATTTTATTTACATTGACAGCAGCAGAACTAAATTGAAAGGCCTGCTCTTTGACTGTGGCTGTATCTCTACTAACGCCAAAAGTCTGTTCAGCTTCAGGAAATCAATTCACCTTTGATTTAGCCCTCTGTATTATTAACACAAGAATAATACAGAATATAGATTTCCTGCCCAGATGAAATGTGAATGTCTCTCTTCATGCCAAGGCAAGCACCACCCAAATTATTGAGAAATAACCATTTGATGGAGGGACAGTACACCTCTCAGAAGTGCTGTGGATAGGATTCACACAAATGCGGCTACTCCATGCAGGTGCACTCAGGGAGTCCTGTGGTGTTGTGTTGTGTGGCTATTCGGTCATCTCCGTTGCACATTAAAGGCAGCCCTGAGGTAACCTTCATGGTCAAATTGGGCTGCCACATAGACTGTAAGAGGCATACTATGTCTTCGATGTGGCTGGAGCACACTATGTGTGGCACAGCCGTGTCGCTTAATGTTGGGAAGGACATATGCTCACTGTCTTTAAAAATGCCAGTAGTCACTTTTCCAGAGAAATACAAAAAAAGTGACTAGACTGCACATTCTAAGCAGGCTACTCAAGTGGACGACTACCTGCTTGACATGGAGATGGGGTGGAATGTCTCAGGCTCACAGTTGTCTCTAAACTCTCCATTCCTGGTGGGACTTCGTGGCTGTAGAGGGAGATTGTCTTGAAGCCAAATACATTCCAATTTTTAGAAAATATTCTTGTTTAAATGTTCATATTACTTTTTTCCTTAATCAGAAGGATAAATCATGGTTTGCTGCAAAAAAATTAAAGGAGACTGTTTGCCATTTTATTTGCACAAAGATACTGTATTAAAGACCCCAGACACCCAGTCCCAAAGAATCTGCAAATTAAGTAGGAAGTGAACAGTATGTAAATAGCGTAGAGAACAAGCATGAAAGCTTTTTGAATTATTCAAGAAAAAGGAAGAGTGTGATGTCCATTTTATAACTGGCAAGTGGAAGCAAAAAAACACTAAATGAGTTACCCAAGGTCTTGTGATAAGTACATCACAAAGCATTTTAACTGTTAATCTAGTACATTACCATGAAATCCATTGCTGTGAGCCAGAACCTAGAAACAGTGGATGTGCTATTCCAATTTAGTACCACTGAAGATTTAGTAAAGGTGAGGGAATTATGTAGTAAATTACATTTAGATTTTTCTAAGATGAAAGTCTATGAAGAAATAAGCCCAGACAAATTCAGGCCAACCAAGTCACAACAATTTGCCAGCTGACACCATTGGTAGTAGAGCACTAAAGAAATAGTAAGCGCCTCAAGGTCAGGAAAAAGAAGCTTTCATTGTGAGGGCTGAGACAGGGAGAGCCCCTTCCAGGGCTCTCGAAGGCAGGGGGGTCCATGAGTGCTGGTCGCTTTTTAAACAACACTTCTTCCATGCACAGGAGCAATGCATCCCCCTGAGAAAGAAATTTAGCAAAGGAGGA
>Ga0065711_1003207_pt1 | contig 29162 bp, 19 predicted proteins | sample Hoacrofraction12_FD_59098 | JGI IMG/M metagenome (GOLD analysis project Ga0065711, IMG submission 59098) | Hoatzin crop microbial communities from Cojedes, Venezuela - Epithelial fraction 12 v2 (version 2) | ecosystem: Host-associated > Birds > Digestive system > Esophagus > Crop | place... | reverse complement strand
CTAACCTGGCCTTGAACACTGCCAGGGAGGGGGCAGCCACAGCTTCTCTGGGCAACCTGGGCCAGTGTTTCACCACCCTCATGGTGAAGAATTTCTTCCTAATCTCTAATCTAAATCTACCCTCTTTTAGTTTACAGCCATTCCCCCTTGTCCTATCACTACACACCCTTGCAATAAGTTCCTCTCCATCCTTCCTGTAGGCCCCTTCAGGTACTGGAAGGCTGCTCTAAGGTCACCCTGGAGCCCTCTCTTCTCCAGGCTGTACAGCCCCAACTCTCTTAGCCTGTCCTCACAGGAGAGGTACTGCAGCCCTCGGATCATCTTCATGGCCCTCCTCTGGACCCACTCCAACACATCCATATCCTTCTTACACTGGGGGCTCCAGAGCTGGACGCAGGACTCCAGGTGGGAGAGCGGAGTAAAGGGTCAGAATCCCCTCCTTCGACCTGCTGGCCGCGCTTCTGTTGATGCAGCCCAGGATACGGTTGGCTTTCTGGGCTGTGAGCACACATTGCCGGCTGACGTTGAGCTTCTCATCCACCGGTACCCCCAAGTCCTTCTCCTCAAGGCTGCTCTCAAGCCACTCTCTGCCCAGCCTGTACTTGTGTTTCAAAGTGACTCCTGGCCAGGTTGCTTCCATGATATTGTCACTTCCCTGGTACGTGGGCAGCGTGCTGATGCATTTGCAAGCTACCCACAGAACGTATGTCAACTCCCATGGTGCTACAGGGGGTAGTGGAAATTACTCTTCACTTCCATTTCAAGGAAATTGTTTCTACTATAGGATCCTTCAAGTTTTACAACCTGAAAAGGCACAGAAAGAGGAGGGGAGCATTACCCTGTGCTTGTATTCTGGAGTCCTGGGGAAGTTTTTCGTGAAATGAAAAATTTTAAGCAGAATGTTACCATGTAAGCAAAGTCTTCATCTGCAAGGACTTGTCCTAAGCCGAGTGGAGAAGATGCTTGCAGCACCTGGGAACAGATTTAAAGCTAATGGCATCTTAGTTACGCTTCAGGTAGCTCTGAGTCCTAGGTTGCTAACCCCAACAGTTAGAAATAAACGAGGATAAAAATTAGAACTATCCATATCCCACTTATTGCAGCATGTTAAACACTGCGATTCTCCTCTGTGAAAGGTGGAGTGAGCCAGGCTGTTCCATAAAATCAGGGCAAATGAGCAATTAGCAAGAGGTACAGAAATAGTGTTTAGGCAGGTATAAAGTTGCTCGGAGAGCTATAAAATGTCTCTCCTTGTGTTGCCCATGGTTTAGAGTGGGAATGTTTGACACTTAACAAAAGCTGACTAATTCTTTGTTGTTTCCCTTTAATGATCAGAATTCAGGGGAGGGCTGGCTGTGACAGGCAGGAGAAAGCATTGCCATGAAAGCGAAGCTCTTTTTAATTAGAAAGTCCCTTGGATGATTTACTTTCTAGTGATTTGAGTGCTGGCCGGTTTGAATGTGTCAGCAATACTGACCGGCACGATGCAGTCTTGACAGCGGAGGTTCTGTTTTGCTCTTCAGACATCAAGAGGTGAAGCCTGCTCCAACAAGGAGAATCTGTGATGAGGGAAATTAGAACTGCAGCCAGCCGTGCTAGCGACTTCGCCATCTGCTGTGAAGTCGCCGTCTTGAATGCCAGCACTCGTGGTGGCAGGCATAATGATGATAATATTTTCCACTTCTATAGCACCCTCTGTCCAAAGGTCTCTGAGTATCCTAGAGATACTAATTAAGACTTGCAGCACCCATGGGAGGTGGGCATGAGCCTCCGCACTAGCTTTTCTTGCTTGCAGAGTCTAAAGAGATTGCGGCACGAATCTTTGGGCAGCAATTCCTTCCGTCCGGCAGCTCTGGAAGAACTGAAAACCTCTCGTACTGTTAGTTTAAATCAGGGCTGTATCAGAGAGGCAGCCTGACTCGCATTAACCTGCTGAAGTGTAAGGCAGGGAGGGAGCTTCACGCTCCCCAGCGAGCAGCAGAGCCTGGGTCTGCCATAGCTGTTTCAGTGTTCCTTACAGTGGAAGTCTTGGAGTAGGCATTGTAACTTGAGTCCAGTCCTTAATCTGTGGCCTTCTGAGGAAACGGAGCGAGATCAGACTGCAAACACTCCATGCAGTGCTCTGCATGTAAAAAATATAGCCAGGACTCAAGTCCCCAGCAGACGTGTCTCCCGATCACGTGAAATCATTCCTCCTGGAGCTGAGGTGCCTGTGCGTAGCAGCCCACAGTGAGCCTCGCATGACCAGCGTTGGAGACGCTGCCTGAAGATGCCTGCAAATAACAGATTCATCCCAGATGAATCCATGTTCTGTAGTGATGTCTGGAATTCTGGATGCTTTTTTTTTGCCCAAAGGGTTTTTTTTTGGTACAGCTTTATTTTCTTTTATATAACTCAATCTTTCTCAGAGAAGACTAACAAGAGAGTTCCTCCATGATCTGCATCTCCGTGGTCTGCAGGAAATGGATGAATAGCATTGTACGGACCATTGGGAAGGAGTAAACGCATGAGAAAGAAAGGGAGAAATTTGACCACAAATCCTTAATGTGGGATCCCAGCACTCGCACTCACGGATTCAAAAGTATGTTCTCGTGAAGGTCCATTTAACATACTTTTCAGCTGGGTAGAGTTGCAGCAGTGAAGTTCTTCCTTCCCCTGAGAGCAAGGTTTAAAATAAAACCTGCTGGTTAAGATCAAAGATACACCTACTATCCACCATCTCTAAGAGCAAAAATACTGTTGTCGAGTATCATTATATGGTGTGTGAGTGTATTTGAGGCTATTATAGACAGTTATCCTCAGAGATTTATACAGAACAGGTTAAAATGGGGGAGGATGGGGGAAGAAACCCTTGCTGTGTTTAATTATTGCTGGGTGCTGCGTGCACTTTTCTCCATTATTTACTTAATCTTAAATGCCAGATGCTAAAGGGCACCAGCATCAATTAACTGCTTAATTAGACTTGCAAAGAAATCATGTAATTTAGTTATAGGCAAATAAAAAAACCCCAACAACGCACAAAACAGAAGCTCAGGGCTCTCTCTGCAATCACTTTTAAAGCTCCCTACGTAGATTGTTTGCTTTCATCACTTGCTGGAGACTCCTTGGAGCACTCTCTGTGCCGCGTGCCCCGGAGAGAGGCAAATGGCTGGGTGCGGCATCACTTGCTCGTTGCCATTCGGAGTGGGTTGAAGCCACAGCTTGCTTCGTTGTGCTCCAAATTCTTTTAACAGAGGTTTGGATCGGGCGCCCTTTGTGAGGACCTGGGTGGTGCCTCGTCCCCTTCGACAGCAGAACCTGGCCTTTGTCCTCTCTTGGTGATCCGCAGCCCCTTCGGCGCTTGCTCCGAGTACTTTGGTGACGAACTCTCCCCTGTTTCTGCGAGGAAGACTTTTGTGGTGAACACGTCTTTGTATTTGGCAGTGTGTTTTAGTGTTTTAGCATGCAGCCAACAAAGCACCCTATCTCTAGCAAAAAGAGCCCTGCTTCCCTCATGACGAAATAATAGGAAGTGAAATGCTTTTCTTCCATTAGCTCCCACTCTGATGAACAAGAGTGTTCACAGCAGTGGAGTGCATTCATTTTTGTTTCATCAAGGCCTACAACTCTGTCTGAATCTTTATCTTGCAAATTGCCTTAACAGAGTAATAATCAATGCCTTGTGCTTGTGTATATGCAGTTTTTCTTCTGCATAGGTGCCGCTGCCTGCCTGACTCTGTTACCACCATTCTCACGTCGGTATCAGCAACACTGTCATTGAAGTGCCTCAGCAGCATCCCGTGTTTTACAGCTTCTGTTGCTTTAGTTAGTGCCTAGATGCTGGAAGCTGCCGACATATTTTTTTCTTGGATGTCTCGAAACCTTTCTGAAAACAAGGTGGTGTTCTGTTTCTCAGAGCTTTGTTCTCCCTCGGTGCCCATGCTGTCTCAGCACTGCTCTTCTCCTTTCTGAATATATGACCTAGCCCTCACAGAGTTCCCTATTTCTTCAAAGCACTGTATAAACATTATCTAATTAAGTATATGTAACATGCCCTAAAGTACGCGAAGGGAAAACCGCAGCACAGCACTGAAGTTTCCAGTCACTTGATCCAGTGTAAGATCTGATTGAATCAGTAATTATTTTTCAAAACGCTGTGCCTGGTGACATGTATCGAGACAGGAGGATCAGAGTTGCAGCCAGCAGCACAGGGAGAGGGGCGGGCAGGTAAGTTCTGGGTTAGTTCGGGAGTTGGGTCGGATAGGCACACCAAGGTGATAAACAAAGCAACAAAAATAAAGTGGAGCTCCAGCATGTGGATCTTTCCTGTTTTGATATATATAATCAGCTCTACATTTCCTGTTGAAATGTTCATTAAAATTGCAGCCCCTGTGATTATGCAGCTGCCTAATTCAAATCAATGGGGCTCCTGAAACAATTTCAGATATTTTTAAATACTGCTGTAGAACTTCCTTGTTTACAATGTTATGATTAAGTGACTTTTTTCTAAGTCATCTAAAGCATTAATAAAAATCTCTTCAGCTTTTCTCTAGTTTTTTTTTTTTCTCCAAGCGGCTGCAAATAATATGAACCTTGCTTTATGACTTTATCTTTTACTTCATAGCACTGCATGTCCATTTGTATTGGTAACTAAATCAGAAGCCCAATTACACAAGTTATTTATAATTCCTAGTAAGCCATAATTGACTTCTTTTGGTTTGGAATCCTAATACAAATAAATAAAATTCACAGAGCAGCAGAATAAATAGCACTGAGAGTACAACAACCCTGCCTTGCTTCTAGCTCACCAACTTTTGGAAGCAACTGTTGATAATGTCTATCAGCTAAAATATTTTGCTGTTATAAAGGGCTGGACATGGCTGTCCAGAAGGAAGATTATAGTGTCCAAAGGGTCAGGATACTTCAACAGGTCTCATGCTGAAAGGGAGATCATTTTAGTTTTGCTGGAAAGATGCTTTCAAGTTAATTTCAGCTATTCTGCTTTGGAATGCTTCAGAGCGATGCCAGGGTTCTTTTAAGTTTGTTTTAATGACTTTGCGTTTATTAACTTCTCACTTTTCTAATAACTCCAATCCCTTTTACTGTTTCCGAAGCCTTGGCACAATTCTGATGTGTTTAAGTTGCAAACGTCACAGGAAAATACCTAGATCAAAACATTGTGGGGGAGAGACTGCGTGAAGGAGCAGATGTTTGCAGTCTCTGACTTCTGCAGTTGAGAAAAAGCAAACACGTTGCTGTGAAAACTCAGTGTGGTAAAAGCATTTCGGTTGCCTGTAGTGTTGTGCTTCACCTGCCTATGAAGGTATTTCTTTAGTCTTTCACTTTTATTACCTCACCCCAGCTGTACTTACTGACTCCCCTGTTTAACTGCACTTGGTTATGGTCCCACCAGGGTGCCAGGAGCAGTGGCAGAGGCAGGTCTGGCACAGCTCAGAGCTGGCTCTCGTGGTCGCTTAACCCCTCGCTGAGCACGTCTGCTCGAGCTGGTGCTGCTGGGTCGAGCATCGGGGTGGCCAGATGTGAACCACTGCAGACGGTTTAGCCCTGCGGTGTGGTTGAGCCCAGCTGCTCTGCTACCAACCTGCCGGCGCGGCTGTCACTGTCACAGCAACACCCCTGTTCACAGAAGGCGAATGAAGTCATGGAAACTGGGCAGGTCAAAATTGGCCAAAGCTGACTGGCAATTGCTAACTCTGTTGTTACTGGCTTTAGAAGTAGATGAAGGTTTTAAATTAATTCTTGTTCTGGGGAACTTCTTCTTCTGTGCAACTGAAGAAGTAAGGGGTGCAGCCTGGGGGACAGAGAAGTGAGTATTGTTATTTAGATATCATCCTGTGTGTCCTTTTGGTATTCAGTACTTGTGCACCTATTGAAAGGTGGAGGTAAGTGCTTTGGATGTGGACACAAGAAAGGAATGAGATGGAAGAGGACAGGAAAGACCAAAGCTTTTTCTTACTTTAACAGAGAATAGATGGAATGTGATTTGGTTACTGCATCTTAATGGGTAATCCCCACTCTGAGCCTCAGATGAAAATAAAATTCTATAAGGCTAGGGATAATGCAAGAGGATTTTTGCAGACTCTTCTCAGATGTAAAGTGAGCTACTGAATAGCACAGCCTTTAATGGTAACTTTTTCTTTGAGCACAGAGCTAATTCATTGATTTAGCCTAGTTGGATAAATCTGGGTTTTGTTGCACAGACACCTTTTGTGTGTACCATTTTTCCCTTCCCTCACTTGTCCATCAACATGTATTTTTCCTAAACTTCTGGCTGACCTGTCCCAGCAATGCTGTTCATGCCAGCAGCACGATCTCTGTGGTACTCGGTGTCATTGGCCCCAGTGGGAAGAGTTCACAGCAGCAGAGAGCGAAAGCTTCTCTGAACCAAAACTGAAATGAATCCTTCTTGTGGAAGACTGCAAGGCAAGAGAGCAAATTTCTCTGGGCACTTGCACCCTGGCTGTGGATCGTTGGAGACCAAGAGTCACAGATACTTATATGGTGTGCTCTTCTACAGCAAAACATTCTCATTGATGACTAAGCATTTTGGATCTCAGTTTCTTGACTGATCTTATTTCAAACAGGTTAGGTCCTGCACCAAGGCGGTGTTTGGTTCAGAGCTGTCGGGAGTTAGAGAGGTGGAAGAGTTTAGGCAATGCCAGAAAGGAAGAGGATCTTCCAAACAATCAGGCCAGGAAAGTGGCATCAAGAGGCTGTGTAGGGGGAATTCACATTGCAGTGAAATACAAAAACAGTGATATAGTGGGGTGGGCTATTCTTTGAGCCTGCTGTAGCAGTTGGTGTTGGTAGGACTTGCTGCAATAAGCATGTTGGCCTCTCGGGATTCCCAAAGTGCTCGGTAAAATGTGGGCAATATGCACAGGGATTGCTGCATCCGTCACTAAAATGCATCCACGGCTAGTGTGATATATAGTAACTGCTTAGTGTCACACAGGAACCTTCTTTACGGCAGAAAGTGAGAAGTGTCTTTTTAACTTGAAAGTGGAGGAGGCAGAATGCAGTTCTGCAAATGGCATTTGTACAGGACGTGAGGGCTGATACCGCAGTCCTGGTTCGTGCCCTCCTCCCCAGATAAAAATGCTCTGCCAGGATAACGCTTTCCCTCTTCTGTAATGGTCCAGACTAAGTTTGTTATCTTCTCTGAAAAATGGTATATCCACAGCACAGCGTGCTCCCTGCCGTAACCTTTAGTTCATTACTGATTCAGAGAGTGAGCGCCCGCTATTGAATCAGAGGGTTGGGACCAAGCTAAAGGTCAGGATTGTGTCTACGTATGTAAAAGCAAGCGTAACCTCTGCTTCTTTCCAAAAGCACGAATATGTGGAGTTGTAAAAGTTCGTATCTGTGAATTCTGTGGTGCTCACATCAGGGTTGTGAAGCAGACAGGTAGGAAAAGACAGTTTCCCAGTTGGGGAGAATCACATCAAGGGACTGATGGAGTTTACGAGATAGTGGGCACAGGCGTACAGCCACTGTCATTCTTCAGGGTGGAAAAAAATATGTTTCTGCCAGCAAAAGCAGACAATGCCTGGGAGCAATTTGAAAAGCCGGGCTAACTCCCATAGCTTGCTGGCCTCCAAGATAACAGTTACCTGTATCCTGTATCCCACTGCACAGATTTCCTGCTGCTGTTTTTCCCAGCTCATGCTTACTTTCCATAGTCTCTGGGCCTCCAGCAGCTCTGGGCTCGCTTTGTCCTTTAAACTTTTTTTGCCTTATGTAGTTTGAGTTGTGTGATAGAAGACCAAATGCCGTGCATCTGTAGGGAAAGGCAGTCTCTCCTTCAAGTCATGCATGGACTAAGATAGCTCTACTGCATGTTAAATTGAAGGATTTTGCCTCTGTTATTTGGGGTTTCTCAATTGTTAAAACATTTAATGCCTGCCATTAGTGAAGGGGCATTAGGTTGACAGGGCCAGTTCCTCAATCTCCCATATTTACTCACCTGCATCAGTTACGCTGAGCTTAATTTTAATTATAATCCACTGGGTCACCTGTGCTCCATCAGACTGTTTTCTCTAAGGTTTTGTTTCATCAGAACTTCATTAGAGAACTAATTTTTTTTTCCAAAGCCATCCAATTCAAGGCTGAGCTGTGAATTTTCCTGTTAAACAGGCAGATATCCCAGTTCTGTGCTGTGATTCAGCAGATTCTTCGTTCTCAGCCTCGGCTGTCACCAGATCAGTGCTGTCGAATTAAGCAGCATCCTTGACTTTCTTTTCCTTAGCTCCTCTATCTGGAAAATGGAGACAGTGCTAATCTCTCATTTCTGTAACTGTAATGTTTGTCCAGCACTTCAAAGATGCCAAACACAATAAAACTGCCAAGCATCCTTTCACTAACAGGATTGATGATTTACAACCCAAAATGCTCATTTTTGTGCTAAAACAAGATCACCTGAAAGATACTGCGGTTGGAAGGAAACCAAGGATGGGGGGAGGAGGAAACCATCTGTTACACAACAGCAAAAATGTTTCAGGGCATTCGCCTGGGAAGCTGTGGGTGACGAGTTTGGAATATGAAGACTTATTTATATGGATGGAGCTAATTTTCTCTAAGTTATTCATTTTTCACTTAGGGAATTACCTAATCTTACAAGAGACTCTAGGAGGAAAGATTCATTTATTCTTTGTCTCGTTCAGCCCCAGGCAAGCCTGAAGATGCTCTGCCTCTTCCAGTTCTGCTTTTTGAACGGATTCTGTTAATGGAGCTTAAAGATTTTCTTCTGCTGGATAAAAAGGGTTAATCTTTCTCGTTCCCTCTCACCCTTCTCCTCCTCTTTTTCTGGAGAGTTCTTTTTTTGGTGGCTCTGGCGGTTTCTATCATCTTCTCCCCCTAATCTGCCACTATCTGAAGAATTCATTACATTTCAAATCACAGGCCTTGCTGCATACATTAGCAGGTTTTAATAGACTTGCCATGACTCAAAAAGGAGGAAAAAAAGAGAGAAGATTTAAAACTCTTGTCTTGCCGAAAGCAGACAGATTGACTCAAAAATGACTCAGTCAATAAAAGATGAGTTTTGAAAAGGCTTCCCTTCGCTCAAAGGGAGCTCGTATTCCAGCGAATTAGGTTTTTCTAAGCCCACTGTCAGAAATTAATAATACATACAGCATGTAAAATGGATTTAGCCCTGTACAGCCTTATACAAACATATCTTTGACTTGCTAAATGTGACACGACTACCACGATTTTCCAGCCTTTATCCCAGGAGTTTGTCATCTCTCCAGAATGGTGACCTCAGTGGAATTTTTAAGCACATAAAACCCCCCCTGCTAAATGAGATTTTCATTAACAATATATTTCTACTTCCCTCACCCTTTTTCTCCACCCCAACCCCATCTTGTCAGAGCATTTTATTATTATTTGCTATCAAAATTATGCCAAAAGCTCTAGTTTAAACTCTCAAGCTATCGAGTCCCTTTACTAGACTCTTTCAATGGCTTTCCTTCAATGAAAGAGATACTGAGCCTTCTACATAATAGCAGAAATCTGTTATTTGGGTCTTGTTTTTTTTCTGCTGCCACAAAAAGCCTTATAGGCCATTAAAATATCTCTTTCTCAGAAAAAAGAAAGGGCTTCTGTCTTACTACATCTATCCACAAGTATTCTTTTGTGGTTTGAGGTCTCCCCAGGTGGTCCTCCTTGCTGTGTTTAAGGTAATTTGAACACGCAGGTGTGAAATCAGTCAGCACTCCTGTTTGTTCCTCCACCAAAGTCCCTCAGCTGAAAAGAATTAAAAGTGGTACCAATTTTAACCTGCTTGGTGATTTGGCTAGATCCTTTATTTCAACTGCCTTTGTTATGCATTTGGGCAGAGCTTGAAGAATCCCCAGAAGATGCTGTTTTTGGCAGGTAGGTCCATATAGCCTTCTGGGTAGCTGTAGGCTGGCTGTATTTTTCTGTGTCTCATTGTTTTCTCATTCTTCTAAATCCCACTATTTTATTTCATTTGTTTTCCTTTAAATTTCAGAGTGCTCAACTGACCTGAACTCTTTTCTGTGTTCTCTCTCTCTCTCTCTCTCTCTGAAAATCTTATTCCTACTAGTTTTTTTTAATTATTATTATTTATTATGAATTATGCTCTAAGTTAACTCTGTAAAGTCACTGCATGTCCGCAGCTCCTCATGGATCTGTTCTGTCCCCTGGCTGTATTATTCTACGTATTGGCTTTGTTGTCCTATGGCTGTGGAAGGTATTGTGAGAATGTGTGGCAGAAGTATGATGTCTGGCTCTGAACTGTACCTCCCAGATGATGCAGAGAAACTTTTTAAAATGTCAGTGAAAAAATAAACACACTGAAGTGCTCCATTTTGGACCATTATATGCTGTACGGATGTTTCTTGGGCTTGAAATGGGCAGAGCTCATAATTTTTTTAATACGTTTATAGGCTGTATGAAAAGGCTAAGCTTAGAGTTGTTGACAATATGCACCCAAAAAGCGTAGCAGTGGTTTTTTCTTTCCTATTATTGCAAACAGGAGACCTGCCCAGGTTTTGTTGTGCTTCTCTGTATCCAAAGAAGAGATCTCTAAACAGGGGTGTTGGTGTTTAGAAGAGGTGTCCATCGAAGTAATGAAAAGCATTTTTCACAGAGGTGACGGTGACAAACTGGTTCAGCACTAGCAAAACTATTTCACTTCAGAAGAAATTTCCGCTTTTATCTCTAAGGGCAGACTGTTCCAGTTTTTGTTTTTGTTTTTTAATATAATTTCGACATGTAACTGGAAATGACCTGGCCTCAAAACAGGGCCAGTAGAACATCACCTTCTCCAATACCATTTTCCCCACTGCTGAGGAAATTTAGGTTACTGGATCCTGGTTACTGGTCCTCCTTAGCACAGGTGTGGCCCCTACTCAATCATTTCTGTCCAAGAGCCATGAGTATTTAATAGTTGTTTACATGGAATTAGATAGGTCTTCTACTCTTTGTTCCACGTCACTTATGAACATTAGCCAAGCAATTGTTGGTTCTTGGGTCGTATTATGAGATACAACCAGGAATTATACAGCAATCCCAGGAAGAGAACACTCGTCTGTCTTGCAGATGTTTAGTCTTCAGTGCTTAAAAAGTGTTGGAAGAACCAAACATACAAGACCTAGAAATCAGTTGGATTTTTGCAGTTGAAAGAGGTGCTTGAGTTGTTCTTCCTCGGGGTCTTTTATTTATAACATACCAAAGTCCTTCCCAGGATAAGTCTCTGAAGTTAACGTCCTGTCACCTTGTGTCATTGTCAGGAGCTTTTAGTTTTCTTCTGAAGATGTGCTCCTAATGTTGGTGTAGAGATGAACCCTATTGAAGGGAACAGGCTTGACTCTTGCTCCAGTTTTGTGTTTGTTTCCAATTTAGTTCATTTTTAATCTGTTCCATGTTCTCCTGACTTGAAAAAGGAGTTTTCCCAGTGAATGCTGTGTCACTTTAACTTCCAGCTGCTGTGCTGGGGACATAGCCACCCAATAATCTCTTTAGGAATAATTGCTGGTGTCTTTTCAGATCATTTTTGTGAAAGGTGACAAACTGCTTGCCGCAGCGAGATGTTAATAACACAGAGATGCCCTTTGTTTGAAAGCTGGTGCAGAAATTACCCCATGCGCTTGTTGGAAAGTCAGAGTTGTGATGGTAAGAAGTGAGGAACGGATCTGTTCATTTGCATATAATTCCAGGGCTTATGTGTCATCTTTTGTGTAAACCATACAATTTCCGGCACGGTAGGGAATGTGCGCTCATAATACAGAGGGACAGGAACATGGGCTCGCTCTCAGCATGGATCAGGGTTAGAGAGATGTCGTCTACTAAAAAGGAGGGGGTAGAAAAGAAAACACGGTCTGCAGGAGCTACGTGGAGAGGAACAGGCATGGATATTTCATGAATCCAAGTTGTCAGACCAGCTCAGGGGAAACTATACATCCTGATGTCCTCTCTGAGTAGGCATCAGAAAAAGGGAAGAATCTGTCTGCTTCCATGTCTGTATGGAACTGAGCTGCCCCTGCATCTGCCCTGAATCACAGCTGAGACCTACTGCGTGTTTTTCTTACTACTCTTTTAGTCAGAGGCTGCTCAGCTGTCCCCATACTGGTCAGATACACTACGGAAGTCCAAGATGCACATCTTTATGACACTGAAATTAAACTCTTTAAGACACTTTAAACGGCAGCTGAGGGCTTTCTAGCCTGTTCCCAGTGTGGGTTTCTCAGCATTTTTTCTAAACAGATGATGGGGTTTTTTTTTGGAAACGAATGGCACAGGTATCTGTCTTGTCAGAGAGGTCCATAAATACTGGCTTTGCTTTTTTTCTTCCTCCTCTCTCAAGGAAGCTAGAGAGTCTCCCTGAGTAGCCAGTCAGTCCCAATGATGAACTTAACAATTATAGCCTTAGTGCCCATCTTCCAAAATTTCTAATAAAATTGCATGAATATTTAATACCCAATTATTAAATATTTAAAAATTTAAAACTGAACTGGCTTGGAAGTTAGCACGTGATGAATAATTCAGAATCAGGAGAGGAGACTCGGCGCTTGGGCTGAGACAGATGTTACCTTTCCAGTCTCCCTGCCCAGAGGTGATTTTGGTGGCCCTTCCAGTCATGGGATGGTTTGTGGGCATTGCTTGGAGATTTCAAGCCTTCACCTCTTGCTCAAAAACATTAGCACAAGATTAAGGGAAGTAACCCTCCCTATCCAAAATAACCCTTCAGACTCCTGCGATGGAAATATGAGCTTCAGTGGCTGGAATAATGTGATTGAAAGCCTGGTTATCCAGGAGATGGCTCTGTTTCCAAACATCTTTCATGCTCCAGGGAAAAGATTGTTTGTCTTTACGTCTGTGTCACATTCCTGCAGTTTTGTTATTTGAAAGCCCCATTTCCCCTGTTGCTGTTCTGCTGCTCCGTGCTGAACCAGCATTTCATTCAGCTCCAGCACGTTCATCTTTAAAGGATGGTTTTCATAAAGTGGACACCAGAAAATGAAGTGGAACATGAAAAATATGCCAATAAAAATAGGGCAGAAGCTGCTGTCCTGCAAGAGGAGGTCGGGGCACGTTGAAGAGCGCCCAGAGGAGACGGCTGGTGCGAGTTCTGAGCAGAGCGAGTGCCTTTGGGGGCTGCTGCCGGAGCACGAAGGGCAGAGAGAAGGAGCGGGGGGGAGGCTTGACTAGTTGGCATCCAGAGTGCTTTCAGGCCAAGAGCAATATGTTTGCAGTGCCAACACTTCAAAACACTATTAAGAGGATAAACAGGGGGGGAAAAAAGGATTGAATAGAAGGAGTGAGTGGAGGCTTTTTAGAGCTTAGTTTCCTTTGGAACAAAAGCCCTAAAACAAACTCCACAATCTTCTCCCATTAAAAACACAAATGTGGCGTGCTGCAGAGACCTGCCTTTATCTGTTGCAGTGCAATTGTATTTTCATCCCCGCTGGCTGGCTAAAACGGTGTGCATTTTTCCTGGCCGTCCTCTGCGACCCTGCAGCCTGCCTGCGTGCTGCGCACAGCAGAAGCGCTTCCATTAGCCCGGGCCATGCAAACAAACGAAAATGGCAAGCTGACCTTTCAGCGAAGCTGCCTTACCTAGGGACGGGGGCACTGGGCTTTGTCTCAAAAAAGTGAGTCCTGCAGCTGGTAATGGTGTTATAATGTCTGTCAAGAAGAGAGGTGATTCATGGTAGGAAGGGATTTAGTCCAACGCAGCGGCGTGCGCTTGCTGACAGCCACCCTCCAAACAGTCAGGGAGTCTGCAGGGTACAGAGTTTGGTCTGTGTATCCCAAATAAGAACTAAAGGATGCATGTGTGGTGCCCTGTCCCGTCTCAGACTCTGTCTTACACCACTTGGTGAGCTACTTTAGAAACGGTAGGAATCTCTTTAGGTGTTTATGAATTCTGTATTTATATCTGTCTGCCTGCAAAGCTACCATATCTTTATGTTGTGAGCACAGGCTTCATGGCGTGGGGGAGAGCGAGACAAGGTACTGTAAGTAACGTAATCTTGGACACCATAACTGAGTCTGAATAACATTTCCACGAGTCTCAGCATCAGAATATGAGCATAGAAAGTTCCTGGAGTAAGAGCAGAATGGCTGTGCTCCTGGGAAACCTCGGGATCATCTCTTGCCGGTGGTGAAACACTCCTGTTCGTAGCCCCAGTGAACACCATTAGATAACAAACTGTAAAGCGCTCTCTAATGCATGTTTAAATATTGTCCACCCAGCACTGTGAATGACTATAACTCCTGCAAATAATCTTAATTTTGAGAAGGAACAGAGAAGTATTTCTGGAGCAGTGTTTCTGTGTTTGTTTTAATAGCAGATGTTGGATGCTGTTTCAGAGGTTTAAATAGCATCCAGCGTTTTGGGGCAGTAGTAATAGTAGTGATGTGCCAGTGGAAACAAGATAATGGGCAGAGTGCAGGGGAGGTGATCAGACAGGGGATAAATTCGCCTATTAGATGCTTCTACAGACCACCCTATGTAATTAACAATGCGTGTTATATATGTTAATTATATAGTCCCTAGGATTAATTCTTACATTAGACACTTGAGTGGTTTCAAAACCACTCTTTTTCTTGGAAACAGCCTAGTGGAGAAGCGATTCTCCTTCCTCAGAGAAGCAATCCGCGTTGTGCCCCCTGTTCTTGCTGCCAGACTGCCCTGAGGAATAGCCCGGGAAAAGTCCTGGTGACGTTTTTTGTTTGTTTGTTTAAAAGTCCAGAATGGATTACCTGCAAAACAGGTAGCTTGGAAGACTTATGCCTAGTATTTGCGGGCGTGTTCTAGAAGCAGAAGATAACTACTTTCCTGTACAACTGAAGTGACACAGTGTATTTGTATTGTTAAGGTGAGGCAATTTTTTGCATCTGAAGTTAATGACCAGCTCCAGCTCTGGCTGACATCACTTTGTTGTAGGAAGCGCTGTTGGTCTGTAATTGCAGTATGGAAAGGAAATGTGGCTAGAAGACTTTAATCATCGTTTGGGGGGTGGAGGGAGANGTCTTCCTGGTTGGGTCACAATTTATGACCAGTGTGACCATCCTAACTTCCAAACAGTTCATGCTGCATCACGGTAATTGGTGAAGTCCACCTAGGGCAATAAATAGCTCTCCTGAGGTTAATTTATTCTGCGTCTGGGGTGGATGGTGCCATCCCCACTGAGTTCTGTATTGCTGCAAGCAGGCTGTTCACATCATTTCAGCGAGTGATTTTAAAGCTACCCAGGGTGCGTTTACACAACACTGCGCTGCCTTCACTGAGAACAGTGTGGACATGCTGCGGGGGTGGCTGAGGAGCCGAGCTGGGCTTCTGAAAGCCCTCTTGTGTCCTGCGTTCCGCAGCTCTGAAATAGCTTTGCCAACACGGAGGAGAAGGGCAGAGGAAGCTCCAGGCAATGCCCACACTGGAATCCACTGAGAGAGCCCTTCGCTCGGTGGTGGTTCATCTGCCAGGGCTGAATCCTGTACCTAGGCCAACTTCAAGGGTGCTTGTGAGTTTTGCAGCATTGTAATCTCAGGGCTAGCAGGAGAAGAAAAGAAAGCTTAAGCCTAATCCATGCCATAAGTGTGTGTAGGTACTACAAGAGCAAGTTTGTCTTCTTCCATAGCTTCTTCTCTCTGGTCCTCAATGTCCCACTTCTTTCACCGTAGTCTTCTGATGCGCTTTGCCACTTTGTACAGGTTTTCTGAGGATAAAGGTTAATTATGGACTTCTCTCCAAGAAACGGTACCCGTGTAAAGATACGTGGGTTTTCTGAAAAGGGGGCTTCAGACAAGCATCTTCAGTGAGGAGAGACATCTGGGAAATTTTCTTAGCTGAGAGTTGTTGGGCAGTGCAAAAGCTGTAGCTGGCCATGGCGGCGCAGACCTTAACTTGTATCACGCTGCCTTTGAAGACTCTCCCCAGAGCTGCTGGAAGGACGAGCTGGTGGCTGGAGGAGGGGGCTGGGAGGTGCACTGAACCGTGTGGTGCGTACACTGTTTAAAAATAAACCAGTGTTGACTGATCAAATAAATACCACTTAGGTTTAAAATTGAACAGTCACCGCAGTCTGTTGAATATCAAACTGTTTTTACCTTCAAGAAAAGTTATAATTCATGGTTGCAATGTCACAAATTGCGAGTTTTGCAAAGAGCGGTTGGAGTCTGCCAGGCGGTAAGGTCGAGTGAGGGTGGCATGGGGCTGCCGCGCCAGTCGGGTTGCGTGGTCCCACTCCCCCAGGGCATAAAACACGCCTATAAAATCTAGCAAAGCGAATTTTATTTCTCAAAAGCAATGGTCATAAACTTGCCTACATCAGAAAATGCTCAGCTCCTCTTCTATTAGCCTTTATTTAATACGATACAATTTATTTTTATATTGTGTCCTTCACAGAATATCAGAGAACTCTTTTCAGAGACTGTTCTTCATAAACTAAAGCTGGAAGAGAAAATTTCAGCTTGGGGTCTGAACAGGAGAACGACGGGAAGGATTTCAGGCGCAGAAGGGCGGCGTTAGAGTTGGCAGAGCGTTGGGTGGAAGGGACAGAGCTGCAATAGGAGAGCGTAATTAAAGAACAGTTTAGGGGGTACAAGTGGGGGTGACAGATGGGTGCCATTGCATGGCAGGCACGGCGTTACAGAAATGGAGAGAAGCCTCTTGTCTAGGTGGGAGAGAGTAAGGGTAATGGCGGCCTTGCTTCTTGGAATTGAGAAAATAGCGTTTCCTCTTCCCATTATGGACCTTGTGTGGACAAGGTGGTACTGGTGTCCCTTCTGTAGGCTGGAAACAAAATCTAAGTAGTGTGTTGTTTAAATGGAGCAGGGTTTGTAAAAATACAGCATCCTCCATTGCAATATTGGGTGGCATCTGTCTGAGGCATTCCGGCAGGGTCGGTGGGGACAGGAGTTCATGCGTAAGTACTTTATCCCCTGTGTGTTGGAGTGAGTGACCCCCAAACATGTTATTGAGGGAAAGTAACCTTTAATGGGGAGTTAGAAAGGACTTCAGGCCTGCTGGGAGAGAGAGAGATATTAGCTGGGATCGCAACTGAATTAATGCAGCTACATGGCTTGTGGCATCGTTAAGGATGGGCAGAACTAATTTGTGTTTTCCTGGAAAAGACTAGTGATACATTTAATTTCATGCCGCTTTTGGCATGCTGACAGCCACATTGTTTCCTCCTCTTTTCCTGGGGAAAAGGTTAAGCATGGATTTGGTTTTCTTTGGTGTAGAGGCTGCTGTTGCTATTGATTGACCTGGCTGAACTCGGAGCAAGAGCCAAAGCTGTGGTATTTCCAGGCAGCTGCGAACATTTTCAGATGTAAGGAGTGTAAAAGCAGTGGAATAAAAAGCAGTGACATTTTCAATACGAGACCAAAAAAACCCAACTCATATTTTATTTATTTATCCAAAATAGTTTGAATTATTCATTAAAGTCGATATAAGTGTGTGAAAATACAAGGTGTTTCAAGAAGCAGCATCATTAGGAGGAAGTTAATCATTTGGCAATATTAATTTTGTAACAGATTAATGATTTTTTTTTTCAGCGAGGACTTTTTTTCCCCATCAAACTCTTCAGGACAGGCAACATTTTATATATACTCTTGGCCTGAACACAAAGGAGATGAGGCAGTATGATTTCCAAATATTTTCATTTTCTCTTTGTTGTCCTCCTTTATTTTTTTTTATCCCAGGCAAAGTAAACAGCCAGTCATTATCCCCGACCAAGGCATAGCCTACCAAATCTCACGCTTATTTTCTCAGTTCTTATTTGTTTCGTTAATGCTTTGGTGAGGGATGCTTTGGCGTCCGTTCACTGGGGTGAGGGATGTTTGTGGTGCGGCTTTCCCCATCCATGGCTTCTGCAGAGCCCACCTGCAGCTTTTGCCCGTGTTGTGCAAGTGTGACAGAGTCGAACATAAGACCTCACAAGAGTGCTCTAAATGCAGGGATTCTCATTTTCAAGCACTGTCTTTTAAAGAGATAATTAAACCTAATTCTCCAAATGTTGTGAAAGATCTTAAAGGATCAAGACGCTCAATGTTCTGTAGGTGGTAGATAAAACGGGTGGAAACAGTAATGGTGTCATCAGAAACCTGCTCTGTTAATGCGCCCCAACCTGTCCCGAAAGGATCTCCCTCTGTTCAGTGGCCTCTGTGGCTGGGCCTTAAACGTTGCTCTGAAATACGCTGAATTGCAGACTGTGCAGGTGATGACTTTTGAATCAATTTTTCCTGACTGTGCTAGAAATTTGGCGGGAATTAGTGGTATTAGGTGAGGCTTAAGAATTAGCACTGTCACATCTTTGAATTCAGGCACGGAGCAAACAATGAGCTGCCTCTTAGCTGAACATCTTCGCTTGGTGGGGAAATATTAGACAGCTTAATTGCTGTCCCCGAGTCAGCGCACATGCTGCTTGTGCTGTTCTTTGGGTGCAGGGAATCTGCAGCTCCAAGGCAGAGCCGTGGCACGGAGAGGCTTCGTAGGTACCCAGTGCCTACAAATGGGCATCCTGTGCCATTTTAGACACCCCAAAGTGTCCGAGACGTTGGCCTGGGACTGGCTGCTGTGACACAGAACCTGCAGGAAATATCTTTCCTGCAGAAGCATAGTGGGAAGCTGTGAAAAATATTGTAGGGCATCTCAAATGGCTTTGTTTCAGCAGTGGGATCCCATCCGACATTTCTGAAGTCTCAGGCCGCCTTCCTATCAAGTTACTGTTCTGTGAATCCTCCTCACTATGTGGCTGCTTGGTTGTGTCGGCAGAGTCCGCAGCAGAAAGCAGGGGAGCAGTCACAGTCCTGAGTTGATCTGGGAGTAGCCCCTAGTTGTTCCTGCATGATAAATGCTGCAGGAGGCAGGCACCAGCAGCTGCCGTAGCTGAACTATTGAGGACCGCAATTCAATTAGGTGTAAAGGAAGAGCAATCTCTGTTTTACAGTCAGAGTTCAACGGACCTTTTGCTGAGGGCAGCTGCAAACTTCAGCATTCCTATCAAGTCCCTATAGCGGCTTGTGGTTTTTTCTGCCCCAGCCCCAAGCTGTGCCACGAAAGAAACTCTGTTGGGCAGATGCTAATGGAGCCAGGGAGAGGGTGGTGAGGATTTATCCCATCCCTGGCCGGTGCTGCCATATTTGGCTGCATCTGCATTAGCAGTTACCAAGTTCAGCACCTTGTGCCAGTGGCTGACACAAGGCATCTCTAACAGAGAGATAACTTTTTTTCCTGCAGATGAATTTCTCCAGCCAAGACAGCTGACTCGGTGATACACCAAAACTGCCGCAGGCACTGGAAAAAGGGCCAGGAGGAACGGCAGGGGCACGCTGACAGGAGTGGAGGCTTGCTAGTTCTTCAGTTAAATTGAAAAGCTCAGGTTTTCTTGCATGAAAGACTGAACTGATTGTAGTCAGTTTTTCCTTTTTCACCCTGAGGGTAGTGGAGGAAAGCAGTTGCCATCGCTTAGTTACTTTTCTAGATTCATGTGGTTGTAGCCTAACTAGGCCAGTGTTGTTGGGTGGGTGCTAAGGCTGCAACCCAACGGGTGCAAGGATGCTCGTGATGGCCATTAGCAGCACCAAGTCTGAGAGACAAAACAGGGGAAAAGGTGCTAAGTCTTCATGAATAACAAAAGCTGTTCTAGGAGTTCATGAATTAGGGTGCCATCCACCTCCAAGGTTACAGAAGTCAGGAAAGCCAGCCTCTGAGATGCGGTAGGGAAAGACAGATTTACTTTTCCAAGGCTAGGCTGCATTTATTAGGGAAAAAAATGTCGCTGTTGGGCATGTGCGATATATTAAGGCAGTGCTGTTTCTGACAGTGGCAAAATGTTATTTACCACTGCAATGTGGTCACTGAATTTTTACTTTATATATAGGATTTTGTGCTTAACAGTTGCATAGCTAAACGAAGGCTGTGAGAATATTGAGGTCAGAGCTGCCAATTAACCTCCTGATTTCAGAGGCTGATTACTCAATTAATCAAAGACTGGACCCAGCTGAGATGATTGGGAAAAGGTTGTAACAATCCAAGGAAGGGTTGAGTTAATCACGCAGTGTTGAGTTTAGTAGGAATGGGAAGGTGGGTGGTCAGGACAGACACAGCATTTTCAAGCTCTTGAGAAGGGGCAGCATGTAACCCACCACCCTTCCTTCAGCCTTGTACGCAGGGTTTGGAATACTCTGTTTACCTTGCATCCCCCAGCAATTGGGGGATTCACTGTAGAACAGCGTTTAAATGAACAAACTGCTATGTGATGTTCCCCAAAACTGCCTTGCTCCCCTCGATGAAGCAAGATAGAGCTGGGTGAGACCTGGAGTAAAGGAAATCCTTTGCTCATACATCATCTCCACAAGCCACTGAGGAAGGTGGAGCTGAATTAACCGCAGGTAAGGAGTTGGCCAGCATTAACTCTGCCTGCATGGATGCTCTCACTCAGAAGTAAAGGGGCACGTGGTTCTCTTTAACCATTAAAGAGTTCCTGTCCTTGCCTGGGGATTAAGCTGAATTGGATTAAGGCCAAAGTACTTCAGAGCAGGGGCATCCTCAGTGGCATTTAAGACACTTTAACTTAACACATTGAATTATCCATTTGTCCCACCCGGAGTGCCTAACTAAAGCAGTACAGAAGGTAAGAGGAGACGCACTTTCTCCTGGTGCACTTGCAGCTGCTCAGAGATGAATCACGGGCAAGTCCATGGTCTTGCAGTCACCACCCTGCTTTCTTCCTGCACTACGCCTGGGAGGTTGGAGGAAACACTTTTTGACAAATACTTCAGCAAAAACTTTTCCAGCTTGCTAGGCAAACAGTAATACTTTAGCGTGGGGTGTATAAGCCCAGCCAGAAACCTTCCCTTGTACTCAAGCAGTCATCTTGCTGACGTTTCTGCTATCCTGGTGCTGGACTCTGAATTAACTAAAATAAAGATATATGGGCTACATGTGCTACAATTATGTCTCTGATCACAGCACAGACAAGGCCTTAAACCTCAGAATGACAAAGAGGTATCTGAGTGAGGAAGTCTATTTGTTTGCTGTTAGAAAGAGTCAGGGTTTTTTTCAAACCCTGGACTGCAGTGTTGATAAAACAGGCTGACTTGGGAGACATCTCTAGTGTATATTAAAGTAAAGCCAATCTCTGTAATTAATGGGGGGATAAATTGAGGTCTAATTACTCAGAAGGCACCTTGGGTGAAAGATTCATGGTAATTGTTGTGTATCCTCTTGAAGGATTCACAGTGCTGGCGGCTCCCTTTGTAGCAATAAAATACAGGGTGAGTGGCAGGCAGTCTCACAGGACCTCCCTTCTAGGGACTAGTCCAGTTAAGGCAGCAAATGCAAAGAGGCAGTGGTACTCTTCAGGCTTTTTATCACAATAAAAGCCCCTTCCCGAATCTTAAGGGATTCCTAAGCAGTGTGTCAATTTGAGATCAAAGGACTTGCAGTCAAATCAAGAGTACCTCGGAGGAGGTTTCCCTGATAGGCAGCTTCCTCCTGATGCAGCCATACAGAGTGCATATTTCTTACCATTTTTCTACTTTCTTGCTTCCTGTGGCGTAACACCCTTCTCTTGGGTTCTGTGTGGAAAATAAGATGTGTGCATGTGGGGAAATGGATGCTATAGCTTTGAATTTTGTAGCACGTTGTTGAAAAGGCTGGCTGAGCAAAGGAAAAACCCATCCCACCAAGACACGTCTGTTTTCCTTATTCTCCAGTTGATTATCTTTTGGTCTGCTGAGGCCAGGAGGAGAGGAATCTAGCTTGCCTGTTTCTTTACTGTGCCTGCTTCATTCACTTTTTAAAAATTTAATTAACAACCTCAATTCACTTAGTTTGGCTAGCACTCTAAATACAGCACAAGGGCTCTGTGCTGATGACATAGAATCAAGTACCCGTTTTCTTCCCCTACATAGAGCTGAAGAAGCAAGTGGAAAGTGCAGAACTGAAAAACCAGCGTCTGAAAGAAGTTTTCCAGACCAAGATCCAGGAGTTTCGCAAGGTGTGCTACACACTAACGGGGTACCAGATCGACATCACGACTGAGAACCAGTATCGACTCAGCTCCATTTACGCCGAGCACCAAGGGGACTGCCTGCTCTTTAAGGTAGGTCTGTGCACCCTGCACTGCACCTGCCTCTTTGGCTTCGTGGTTTTCAGCATGCCAAAATGTATTTTCTCTTTCTCAGTGGTTAGACTGGAAAATCACTGCCCCCGTGCGATGTGACAGGATGTTCCTTATGAAGGAAGTAAAGATCCTTTCTTCTTTTAAAAAATTACCTTAGAAGGTTTGGCATCTGGTCTCCTACTTATCTATCAAAGCCAGGAGTAAAGAGAAGACGCTATATATGCATAATACCTGAGGCATCCGGCCTTGCCCTTTACCTTTTTATATTATCAGTTATATATACCGCAGCAATAAAACCTTATGTAACATCCTCACTTCACTGTGAGATATATGTCCTTACTGTCTTTGCTATCCTCTAGCTTGTCTGCATGTCGTCGTCTTGTCTTTATGTAAATTGGAATTCCTTTTGAGCAGCAGCGCGGCTTGTGTGTGTGAAGTGCCATTTATGTGAACAGCACAGATGAGTAGCAGTAACAGGCTGTCTTCTGCCAGTCTGATACCTTTATTGGTCTAGCTCGGTGGTCTGAGGTTGGGTTCTGGCTTGATAGGCGCTGTTTTTCTTATGCGTTACCTTCCAGATATCACAGTTGAGTTGATATATTAGAGAGCTGAGGTGCAATGTGAGAGTCATCAAGCTGTTAAGTTATGTTTTAACATCAGTTCAAGTGTCAACAGCCCGGGTTTACAGGTCAGTGCGAGAACGTCCTCATTCTCGGTGACAAACACAACTGGCACTTAAAATCACACCCACATCCTACTGATCACCCTGGGTGCGTCTCATTTATGAGAAGGTTGAGGGTTTTGGAGGCATTCAGCGCAGGTGGGGGGACTCAATGTGCAGGACCTGGAGAAGCTCAGTTTCTGCAGACCTGCTGCTGTGTGCCGCGTCTGGATTGCTGCAGTATTGTTTCTTTCCATAACAGAACAAACATTTTCCTGTTGTGCAACTCTAGAGCCTCAAGAAAACAAGTGAGGGCAATTATAAGACAGTACCTAGGATCCTTAGTAAAATGAAGCAAATACCGCCCAAACTGTTGTATTACTTGGCCTTACGACATTTCTGGACTGAGACAGATGACAACAAGAAAATAAAGTTCACTGTCTGGGAAGGAGGCTGAATTCTGGTCATTGGTTTTAAGGTATTGTCACTGAATCCTGAAAACAGTTGTCGTTGAGGTGGTGCAATGCTGTTAGCTCCAAGAGCTCCAGAGGCCTGTGTTCACACCTATACTCTTAAATGTTTAGTGAATGAAACTTCAGCAGACTTCTGGAGATGTCAGTTGGATGCTATACCCGGACAGTACAGCTAGCAGTTCTTTCTGCATTGTAGGAGAGATGGAGTGCTTGGAGAAATTTAAGAAGACAGGAGAAAATTGCATACTGGCCACATGAACAAGAGCTGGCTGGCTTCAGTAGTTGGTCTTCAGTAGCATCTAGTACTCCTTCATGTCGTGCCAATGGAAATAATTTACATCCAGGAGAATGTTTAGCGAGAGGAATCCCTACTTGATTATTCATTCTTCTTGCTTTCTCTTCTTTACTCAAGTCTTTATTCCCAAGCATGTCCAAAGGATGGAGGTGTCACCAGGTAGAGCAGCAGCAGTTTCAAGGTCTCGCATTTCCCAAAGCCAAGGGTGGGTTTCTTACTGATCCATGGAATTCCTCAGCCTCTCTTACCTCACACACCACTACGGAGAAGAGAAGCAGATTTCCTAGTTAGAGTCTGAACAACAAAAGACTCAGACTTTTTCTCCCTGTTCAGTGAATTCAGACAATTCCCACCGTCTGCAGCTTAGAATAGCAGTAGAATATAAACAACAAATCATGATGTTGCTGAGTCCAGGCAGTTGGCTCGCATGTGTGTACCAAGGCTTGAATCCTGACTGCGGCTTCCAGCAAGGTTGTGTGTTTATGCTGTGGAATTTCTGAGCCATAGCAGACTGTGGGTGTTTGTGCGCATTTCATTAACCCAAAGAGGTCACAAAGCAGGGAATGCTATTTGTATTTATTCCATTCAAGCAATTTATGGAACAGGGTCTATATAATTAAACCAGAGAAGTCCCCTGGCACTTCACAAGCTTCTGTAGCTTGCCTGTAAACTTCAGAGCATATTTCAGTCGCACTGCTGGTGGCATTTAATTTTCAATGAGTTTTCAATAGCGGGGATGCAATAGGAGCTGCTGTAATGTAACCCCCTTCAAAGCTAAATGGAGATGAAAGATGTGCTTGGCTTTCCCGACCAAGGTATGCTGTTACTGTAGTAGAGGTTATTATCTACGTGCTGTCTGTGTCCAGCCAATTTGCATTAATTGGAATTGCAGCTTCAGTGAAAGGGTTAATCACAGTGCCATGCTGTGAATGTAAATGACTGCATCTCTAAATGAGCACTGAATTCCAATGAAACCGTATAGGTATTTATTGGCGATCCCTATCGATGCAACAGATGAGCTCATCAACTTGAAGGATGTTCCAGTGATTTTCAGGCCCTCTGTGTGTGAGCGCGTAGGCAGCAAAGCACGTCTCAGACTTCACAGCTCGCTGTTGCTTGTTTGCTCTTTTTTATTCTTTTAATTAAATGCTGTGGAAAGCAGCGTTACAGACTCCTCGCCAGGAGTTTAGCTTCTGATGGTTTTTTTGTGGGATGTAATGTATTATAGCTACTGGGGCACTTGACACTTTCATATTCTGTTACCGTTGCTGGTACATTAGATGTGTTAGGCCATGACACAGACTTCACGTTCCTCATAATGCTTGGCTGGTGTGTCTAGGCCAGGCCACCCATGAGATTTCCTTTGTAACAACCTGTTAAATATATCTGTTAAAATAAATAAATATTGCTGGGGAGCCTCCAAATCAGCTTAGCCAACTTGGAATTAGGCGGTGGCAAACGGGGATGTCATGGCTTGGCTGTGTGTACATCATGCTGTTTACCCTTGTTTCTGGGTAGATCCTGAGTGCAAGGAAGGAAATGAGGTCTTCAGAAGGCAATGACAATTGTTTCAGACAAAGAAAGTCTTTTGGTAAACAGAAAGACTGGTCAAATTTGAAGAGGAGATGATTTGGAGACACTTGTACAAATGAACAAACAGTGCAGAGAAATTAAATCATGGGCTTTTTCTTTTTGTGTGCCTAAAGACACAGTCTCAGCCAAAGCATTTGAAGCCAATCGATTTAAAAGGAAAAGAGTGGAAATCCTTTTATTTTATAGACCCTGTGGCTTCAAGGTGCTGCTGAGAGCCAGGAGCTCAGCAGCTTTTCTAAAATGTTAAGATATCTTTGTGGACACATAATAATACCTAGTTTACATTAAATGTTTACATTTAACTGAAGTAGGGACATGCAGAGCTCTCTGCTTTGAGATGTAGAGGCAGCCTCTTACTACAGATACTAGGAAGAAAACTCCCATGCATGCTGCTTATTTTCTGGGTTTTATCTACATACGGGTTTGCTGCTGCTGTACCTGGTGACATTCAACTCCATCCTCTGGAAATACTTGGGAATGAAGACTGGGGTGAAGAAGAGAGAGCAAGGAGAGTGCTCAGAAAGAGGAACCTGTGCTTGATTATTCACTGTGCTTCAGGTAAACTGTGTCCACTGTCATGGCATGAATGTGGGGCTGGTCATGTTCTTGGCAGGATCTTGGATGGATGGAAAAGGCAATCGCTGTGATCATGAGCAACAGCTACATCAGATCTGGTGGTGTTTGAAACCTTTCTGGTTTCAGGTTCCTCTGCTTTCTGAGAAAGGAGTGCTCAGATTTGTAATTCCTGTGTAAATTATTTGAGTCTAAGTTGGTTGGTAAGGAAGTTAAAGCACACAAACACTTTCCAGTATCACAGCAGCGTTACCTGTCTGAGCTCATACTCTTGGCCAAAAGGCTGCCTCTAGACAAATATTTTTTATATCCTCAGGGCCAGTCTTGCACAGTACAGAATTCTGTCTCCTTCCGGGTCTCACCCATGTTGTTGTTTTCTGTCAAAATTATCAAATGTAAACCCGAACACCAGTGGTAGCTCATTGAAGAGCATCCCCAAGATGGTAGGCTTGATGCCTTGAAACTGAATACCCGAGATATCAGACAGCAAACAAAACCAGAAGCATCATGACGCAGCTTGAGAATGTTGCCAGCTACAGGGCTGACACTTCTTGCTGCAAAAGAAAACCTTTATTGGTGTCCTGTTGGACTGGTAATATGGTAATAAATTCAACAGCTCTTCTGCAGCCTGGTAAACTGACGGCCAGTGTGCACACACGGTCTTTGGTGCACACCTCTTTACGGAGTTACGGAAAGAGCTGGCTTGCGGAGCTGCGAGGGGAACTGTCACTCTCAAACGTCAAGGTGAGCTGAAAAGTGAGCACTTGCTGCTGATGTGGTTCGCTGTGAGTGCGGAGGCAGAACATAGCGAGGTGAAAGGGATAAAGGCTTTGTATGCAAGAAGGGTGTGGTGGAAGGATGGACATCACCTTCAATTTCCCAGTCTTCCTTTGCCTGCCCCATCGCTGGTGTACCCTGCCGTGCTATTGCCTCTGTATTGACAAGGTGTGTAAAACACGATCAGGCAGCTATGCGTGCAAGAAGTAGTAGTTTAGTTCTGTCTTTTTGTGGAGGGAGACAGGGCTGGACTGAAAGACCTTGGAGGCTACTTTACAAACACACATTGGTGCTGACAAACTGCTGGCTGAAACGGGGAGGCAAACCTCATGTGGTTGAATGTGCAGAGAGAGTCCAGTCTGCTGAGATTCCAGCGCAGCCTTAGCGTCAGTTTGGCCAGGGCACACCAGTGAACGATGTACGTCTCAGAATAACCAGGGTGGTTAATACAGGGATTACTCTTACTCGCCCTAGTGCTCTTGTTTCGTCTTGAAGCTGACAGCAGTGTTGGGAGCTCTGGTTCTGAGTCCACATGCTTGGTGTGCCTGCGGTTTCAGTTATTTCCTCCTTGAACACAGTGGAGTATCTCTGAGAAGCATGTTATAGCTGTTTGTTTCTTTTTGCATCTTTATCTTCTCCCCTCTCCTCCTCCTCACCCTTGATGAGTCTCGAGAGGAGAAAGAAATCACAATTTTGATGGAGTGCTATTCTTCTAGCAGCCGTCTCGCGCTCTTGCACACACAATCAGAAATAACAATGGGGCTCATCGGTGGCGCAGGCCAGGCAGCAAGAGATTGATTAGAGATTGTAGGCCTCTGTTAACTCCTCGTTCTTGTTAATTACAAGTTATTTTATTTTTATATTTTGTTTTCAATTTGCCCGTGCGGTTGCTGGAGACTTGATTTCTGCTCAGCTCCGGGAGCGCCTGCCGTCGCTGTGCGAGCGTGATGCCGTGCTGCCAGATGATTGGGCTGGGATTCCTGGAAGGGTCAGCAAGGACACGTCTTGGGTTGCACTAATCAGCAGCTCTAAAACAGGAGCCGTTGAGCAATCTGTGGTGTTACGGCGTCAAATCCTGTATTTAAACTTCCTACGCGTTGTTTTCTTTCAGATGTTGTAGCAGCCTGTTTCATGTTAGGACCTAACATTAATTCTTGCTGCTCTCTTCATCTTACTCTTTCTCATACTTTTTTTTCTCCCAACACAGTTTCTCTCTTACTGCATGAGCTTCCCTGAAAAACTGCCTATCCCCTAGGGCAGGGTAGGTTTCCTTTTTACTGCAGAATTTCTGAGCAGAAAGATGCTGCTCCAAGACTTCAGGAGGCTGGGTTGCAGCCTCATTCCAACTGAGCCAAGTTAATGCTCTTTCTATGCCTCCGTTTCCCATCTGTACGAGGAGGATGATGCTCCTGCCAGTGTCAGGACTGCTGTGAGGATAAATGGGCTGTGCTGATGGGGAACACGGAGCAGCTTTGGGCTGGGGAATTCGCTCCCCTGTTACCTGTCAGTCTGGCGCAATACCCGCTTCCAGAGCCTTGGCACCACTTGCTCCCCTTCCTGCCATGTCTGCGAGTCTGCCAGGGTAGACCCAGCCATGCAGGTAATTAATGCTGATGATGCTGGAGAATTATTCCGGTGACTGAGTCTTTCCTGACTAGCAGGAGGATGGTACCTGTGAAGCTCTCTGAAAGGTCAGAGATTTGTCTTGCTGTAACAGAAAGGAGTTCAGGTTTTCCTCTCTGGTGGGGTGACTGATGTGTTGCGCTGTGAGGCAGGCACACAGCCCCTCACTTCACAAAACAAGGCCTGTTTTCAGGCAGAAAACGTGAAGTTGGCTCGCAGGTGCCATCTGAGATTCAGGCTGTTCCTCTGCATTTCCCGGTTTGCTTCGTAGTCGTCAGCTGTTGGCCACCGAGTTGCTTTTGCAGTTTCCCTTCGCCGCGCTCCTGCACGCCCCGGGGACATGGCAGTGCCGGTGCTGCATCCCCGGGCTTCCTCCCCACCCTGCTTGTGGTGGCATGAGCTCTGCCTCTCCGCCTGTGCTCCCCCTCTCTTGGCAAAGGAGCAGAGCACTGAAAAAAGGCAGTTTTCAAGTTACTCCCACAAATTCTGCACCTGATTTCAGTCGCCATCACTGACAGTACTGCTGCTGGCCTCATCCAGGCAACAGGACACAGCAGATAACAGCCACCTCAGCTGAAGGACCTCAGCATCTGTTTCCACAGCTTCTGCAAGAACAAGAAGTAACTAAATTACTCGAATATGCCTTTCTTTTTAAAAAAAGTTTGCAATTCGCCTCCCTCCAAGTCCCCTTTTCCTTCATTAAAATATCTCTTATTTAATGAAATGGGAGAGACAGCCGATGCTTTCTAGGCAGACTCACATGCACCAACATGGAGCACAGGTCACCAATGAGAATTTAATTAAACTAGAGCATCTAGGCTGAAGTAGGAAGATGTGTGGCCCTGGAGGGTTGCATGGGGTAGGGTAGTGTGCGGGGCAAGCCGTGCCCCATCTCTGCCCCTGCCCCCAACCCGGCAGCCACCGACTCCATCCTCGTGCCACGTGGCATTGCCAGGCAGCGCAGCACAGAAGCTGCGGCTGTGTAAGTTAGCAGGAGGCAGAGCAGATCCCAGCTTGCTTACCTGCTACAATAAAAGCATCTCCTTCCTTTCCCCCCCCCCCCC
>Ga0065711_1031633_pt1 | contig 29163 bp, 16 predicted proteins | sample Hoacrofraction12_FD_59098 | JGI IMG/M metagenome (GOLD analysis project Ga0065711, IMG submission 59098) | Hoatzin crop microbial communities from Cojedes, Venezuela - Epithelial fraction 12 v2 (version 2) | ecosystem: Host-associated > Birds > Digestive system > Esophagus > Crop | place... | reverse complement strand
CCTGGGAATGGATGAGCAGCCAACCAAGAGTTTACGGGGTCTGGAATAAAGGCAGGGCAGGGCCAAATGGCATTATAGTGGGGGTCTGCTAAAGGCCACTGGACCAGGAAGACTGAGTGGATGAGGCCACCTATAGACAGATAGGAGCAGCTTCATTTTCACAAGCCCTGGTCTTCATGGGGGACTTCAACCTCTCTTTGTCTGTCGGAGAGACAACACAGAAGGGCATAAACAATCTAGGAGATTCCTGGAACATATTGATGATAAATTCCTCCTTCAGTGACAGGGGAGCCCATGAGGAGAGACACTATGCTGGACCTTGTTCTCATCAGCAAGGAGGGACTGGTGGGCAATGTGAAGCTCAAGGGCTGCCTTGGCTGCAGTGACCACAAAATGGTGGATTTCAAGATCCTTAGAGCAGCGAGGAGAGCGCACAGCAAGCTCACTACCCTGGACTTCAGGAGAGCAGACTTTGGCCTCTTCAGGGATCTGCTTGGTAAAGTACCATGGGACAAAGCCCTGGAGGGAAGAGGGGCCCAGGAAAGCTGGTTAATAGTCAAGGATCACCTCCTCCAAGCTCAGCAGCGATGCATCCCAGCAAAGAGAAAGTCAGGCAAAAATGCCAAGAGGCCTGCATGGATGAACATGGAACTCCTGCACAAACTCAAGAACAAAAAGGAAATCGACAGAGGGTGGAAGCAAGGTTATGTAGCCTGGGAGGAACACAGAGCAATTGTCCAAGCAGCCAGGGATCAGGTTAGGAAAGCTAAAGCCCTGATACAACTACATCTTGTCACAGACACCAAGGGCAGCAAGAAAAGCTTCCATAGGTGTGTCGGTTGTAAAGGAAGACTAGGGAATATGTGGGGCCCTCTCTGGAAGGAAACAGGAGACCTGGTTACCTGGGATATGGAGAAGGCTGAAGTACTCAATGACTGATTTGCCTCATTCTTCACCAGTAAGTACTCCAGCCACATAGTCCAAGTCACAGAAGGCAAAGGCAGGGCCTGGGAGTGAAGAACCAGCTGCTGTAGATCAGTTTCAAGACCATCTAAGCAACCTGAAGATGTACAAGTCCTTGGGACCTGAGGAGGTGCATCTGCAGGTTCTGAGGGAAATAGTGGATGAAGTTGCTAAGCCGCTGTCCGTCATATTTGAGATGTCGTGGCAGTCCAGTGAAGTTCCTACTCTTTGGAAAAGGGGAAACATAACCCCCATTTTCTTCGAATGATAAAAAGGAAGACCTGGGGAACTACAGGCCAGTCAGTTTTACCTCTCTGCCTGGCAAGATCATGGAGCAGATCCTCCTGGAAACTATGCTAAGGCACATGGAAAATAAGGAGGTGACTGGTGAGACTCAACATGGCTTTGCAAAGGGAAAATTGTGTCTGACAAATTTGGTGGCCTTCTGCAATGGGGTTATAACATTGGTGAATAAGGGAAGAGCAACTGATGTCATATACCTGGACTTCAGCAAAGCATTTTACACTGTCCCACACAACATCCTTGTCTCTAAATTGGAGACATGGATTTGATGGATGGACCACTTGGTGGATAAGTGGTTCACTCTAGTGGAGACCAGTGACGAGTGACTTTCCTTAGGAGTCAGTATAAGGACAGGCGCAGTTTAACATCTTTGTTGTGGACATGGACAGTGAGATTGAGTGCACCCTCAGCAAGTTTGCAGATGACACCAAGCTGTGTGGTGCAGTCAACAAGCTGGAGGGAAGGGATGCCATCCAGAGGGAACTTAACAAGCTTGAGAGGTGGGCCCAAGCGAAACTCATGAAGTTCAACAAGGTCAAGTACAAGGTCCTATCCATCAGTCAAGGCAATCCCAAGCACAAATAAAGGCTGGGCCGAGAATGGATTGAGGGCAGCCCTGAGGAGGAGGACTTGGGGGTACTGGCTGACGAGAAGCTCAACATGACCCAGCAGTGTGCGCTTGCAGCCCAGAAAGCCAACCATATCCTAGGCTGCATCAAAAGAAGCACGGCCAGCAGGTTGAGATAGGTGATTCTGCCCCTGTACTCTGCTCTGGGGAGACCCCTCTTGGAGTCCTGTGTCCAGCTCTGGAGCCCTCAGCACATGACGGCTCAGGAAAGACATGGACCTGTTGGAGCAGGTCCAGAGGAGGGCCACAAAAATGATCAGAGGGATGGAACACCTCTCCTATGAGGAGAGGCTGAGAGAGTTGAGGCTGTTCAGCCTGGGGAAGAAAAGGCTCCAGGGAGACCTTACAGCAGCCTCCCAGTACCCAAAGAGGGCCTACAAGAAAGCTGGAGAGGAACTTCTTGCAAGGGCATTTAGTGGTAGGACAAGGGGTAACAACTTTACACTAAAAGAGGGTAGGTTTAAAGTAGATATTAGGAAGAAATTCTTTATTATGAAGGTGGTGAAGCACTGGAACAGGTTGCCCACAGAAGACATGAATGCCCCCTCCCTGGAAGTGTTCCAGGCTAGGTTGGATGAGGATTTGAGCAGCCTGGTCTAGTGGAAGGTGCCCCTGCCCATGACAGGGGAGTTGGAACTAGATGATGTATACAGTCCTTTCCAACCTGAACCATTCTGTGAATCTATGTGGATACCTATATGCGCAAAATAAAACTCCAAAAAGATGCTTTGTAAAGCACCAAAATTAAGGCTGTATATTTGTCACTCCTGTATATGCCTAGGTCTGCCTTATGGTTTCAGCTTCTGTTCATTTTCTTCTAGCCTTTTCTTACTTTCAGTAAAACTGTCAGTGTTTTGAAACCAGCTAGCAGCGGGTGAACCAGTAATTGAAACAGGACAACTGTTTTGAAAAGTGGGCTCTTCATTAATTGTATTTAATAGGTATGAAATTGTTTTTCAGTCTGTACCAAGCAGTGTAATGAAGTGACAATGCATTACTAACCATAATATTTTCCAACACAACTCTTTAACAGCTAACCCCATTGGATACACTGAAAGTGGGTGAAAGACATTGTTCTAAAGTCCTGTGTTATATCTCCGCCAGCTTCACCCCAGTGCTTAAGTGTTCTCATAGAAAATTAATTCTCAAAGAAAAAAATTGTACTGTGTAGGAACACTTCATTTTCAGTAGTGGGATGGACATATTTTGTCACTCATTTAAGACTCAAAACAGAAGACAGAAAAACATTGTGTGTAGTGGAAAATAGAAGTATTTTTCATAATTTTGGATACAGAGGAACAAATCAACTAGTCAGCCACATTTCTAAGTATTTTTCAATTTAGTGTGCAGACAATACACCTTTCTTCCTTGATAAATAAAAGGACGACTAAGAAGTCTTTACATCTTTGAGTGGTTTTCAAACTTTAGTTCTGTAATGAAAGTCTCAATTTTGCTGTCATCAAATCAATGAAATTAACACTCATATAGGTATGCATCAAATATTCCAATTAAATGAGAATCCAGCCTTAAGAAATCATAGCTGTAGTTAGCACAACTGCTGTGCCACTTCCTTTCTCTATGAGGATTTTCTCCTTGTTTGCAATTTTCTTTCTTTGCAGTTGCCTGACAAATATATTGCTTTGTTTCGCGGGCTGAAAAAATACGTCTTTAACATATTATTCTTTTTTTTCCTTCTCTCCTTCCTGCTTTTTTTTTTTCAGTGAATTCCAGTCTCCTGGGGTTTAGACTGGAATCTTGATCTTAAAAAGACAGCTTTTGATTTCTATATTCTTTGAGAGTATTTCACTGCACAGTCGTTTCCACTAGGATGGCTTTAGCACTGAGGCACTATGCGTTGTGTGAAGGATGCTGAAAATATCGTCCAGAATGACAATTATTTTTTTAAAACACTTATTTCTGACATGTTCTTAGTCGCAGAGTGAATGTAGATGTACATTGCAAACCAATGTCCTTAGAGCCAGATAGTTACCAACAATCTTTACATGTGCTTATAAATCATCAACACTGTTGCAGTACTGAGAACATTCTAGGTACTGATGATTGAAAGGTTACTGTTAATACTTCAATAAAATTAAAATGTCGCAAAGCAGAACTGCACACTTTTCAGCTATGACCTTGTATGCTGAGAAAAATGTAATTCTGGTGCTTTGGCAGTGAAGGGTTGGTTGTGCTCCACTGCAGCCTCAGTGGCATTTCATTAGGGTAAAGCAGCACAGATGACACACTAGAGACCCAGCAGAGAACGGTCAATAAAACCACTGCTGTATTTCCGCATGCCTTCAATAAATGTCATCAAGATGCCTTCTGTCTAGACTATGCTTTAAGTTAGGCCAGAGGAATTACAGTTCTGAGTTGTAAAGAGCAAAATCAAACATAAAACCTGATGTGACTCCTTGCATTACACTGACACAAGTCTTTCTTGTCCCTGCCCTACCAAGTGACCATACTGTGGCTGTTCAGGAAATCTGTAATACGATTGGGACCTGCTTGTCTTGTCAACAAATATATTGACTCATATTGACATCGATTCATAGCCTTTTCCAAGAACCAAAAAGGCAGAGCAGTTTTACAATTAGGAGACTGCAGTATTTACAGTATTCAGCCTTTATATTTATCTTGAATCAAGCCCTATTTAACTGTAAATTTAATCTTGTGAAGCTTTCAACCAGTATTGTGTATTTTTTCTCTCAAGAAAAATGCAACTCTTATGTTTAGAATCTCATGCAGGTTCCTCTTTTTGGAAAGAACAATTAATAAGATCATTATTCTTTATCCATCTAATCTTGAGCACATATTTCATTACACCTCAGTAAAGTTCATAAAATGTTACAATAACATGGAGATACAAACACAGACAGGGATGTGAGAAAAGAAACTGAATATAGAATTAGTCAAAATGAGTAGGCTTTTACTTCAGTTTGGGCAGTGCAATGAGGATCATAACCAGTAGAAACTAGGAAGACACAGTAAAAGAATTCCATGAAAAGTGTTTTGGAAATTTAGTAAAGTCAAACCAAAGGGCAGAATCTATTAATCAACAGTCTTCATTTTAAGACTAAAAAGACTGTCAAATCCAGAAACACAGATTATACCTTTAAGAGACGCCCCGAGAAAGGCAGACAACTTCTACCTTAGTCCAAAGATACAGTTCTGCTCCTGTCCTCAGTCATTAGAATTAAGACTCCCCCTCTTGGATGCAGATAGGGAATGACCTAATGAAAAAAGAGATGTGATTTACTTTTAGATTTGTTGTACAGAAACACCTCTTGACACCATATAATGATTTTTCTGTCAAATATCCTCAAACATTCAAATAGAATTCAATTTAATTTTATATGACTGATTCAATATCAAGTCAATCCAAGGGTTTTATTAAAAATTTTGTATTTTTTACATTTCAAACTGAAATTAACTTAATATGAAATTCAGGTGACTGAAAAAGAAGTTGCTAATTTTCTATAACTTTTCCAAATCTAATTACATACAAACAATATACATATTTGTAATGTTGTCAGAGTTTTAAGGTAGAAAGTAATGTAATACATTTCATGACCTCCGAGTAAATAAGACAACCTGTATTGGACTATAAAACACTGGACTTCAACATAACACAAAATTTCCAAAGATTTACAGATTATACTGGCTCATTAAACAGTTCTTTATGCAAATAACTCACATTACCCAATCTTTATCAAAATTTAATCTCCAAATAAAACAATGTTCCTGAAAAAATGCCTTTTTTGTTTTCCTCCTAGAAAAAAATATGAAGTCCAACATTCAGTTCAGGCATATTACATTGACAAGATTAGTTTACTTTGTTCAGCTTACTATTTTAAAAAACAATTTAATAATAGAGAATTTGCCACATGCTGATTTTTGAAAGGTAACCCTCAATGGATGCATTCTATGATTAAATGTATCATTACGTATAACTCATGTACAGTTATGTTGTTTTAGTGTAGAGCCATATTAAAAGACTTTTTTAGAACATTGGGAAATAACATTTTGACAGATGAAATGTGATTGAGAATGTTAGCTATGCAGCCATGAGAGCTGAGTCATAATTATATGTACTGGGCTTTGTTCTGTTGTACAACATTCAAACTGGACAATTAGGTAGGTGAAAACATTCATTTTCCTTTCTACTTTCTGTACAAAGAGTGGTATTGCCTAAAGTCAGAAGTACCATTAACAGCTCTGTATGGTGATTCCCTGTCAATTATCAAACCATTTGACGGTAATTCATGTCTCTAATGCAGTTTCATTTCTTGACTTGAATACAGGAATAGACAATGGGTTATTTCTCTTTCATGACTGGTAGCAAGTAACTATTGAAAACATTTTGCAATTTCCATGGCTTGAAGGAGGAGTGCTTGCAGACAAAATACATTCCTTTTAAAATAATCAAACAATTTAAGAAAAAAAAATCTAAATCACAAAACCCTTCCCTCCACCAAGCAAATTGTTAATTGTTTTCTTCACTGAAATAAAGATTTATATTTTACTAGAAATTCAGAGTTGTTGTACTACCAAGTAGTACCAAGATGCTGGAAAAACATGAATCGAGATCTAAGTGGATGATGTCTGACAAAATTACAGCAATTTTTTGTTGCTTCTGCATTGGCCATCACATTTATTAGATTTATAAGTTGTCTCATTTTAATAATCAACATTTTTGAAGAATTCCATTCCTACACGCTACACCAGAATATTCTGACTATTCAAAATATTAGACCAAGTGCAGTTTCACCCTTCAGGCAAGTGATAACTCTTAAAACTTCTTTAACCTCCTTCCCGTTGTTTGACTCATTGTGGTTCTTCAGGATTGCATCAGTGACAAAATCTGGTGGAAATACTACTCACATTTTATAAGAACACTTTTAACATTTTATTCTTTCCCCAAATTCCTCACCTAGGCTGTAAGGAACTCACTTCTTCTTCCAGCTCCACCACAAGTTCCAAGGCTGCACTCCAAAATCTCACTAGCAGCTAAGAACAGGGCAGCAGTGCAATATAGCCAAGTCCTTAACAACTGCAATGCTTCTTCAGCACAAACTCCTCACCTTAGGTAAATGTTTCCAGGTGCTTCTGGTAAGCCACTGAGATCGTATCAGAAAGAGCTGATTTCCATTATTGTTTGTAAACTACTCCTTGCATAAAACTCCCTGTTGTTTTTTCTTTTTTTCCCCCAACTAAAAATATTATCTGTATTTTGAAGGGAGTGATAATTACCCTGGTTATCAATGAATATAACTAGAAGTTTTCTTCTGATGTTATTTTCCTTTTTTTTTAATATACTAAAATATTAAATTCTCAATTCCAGTTTTTTTTTTAAACAAGTAAGTGCAGATTTAACTTTTTCAGAGCTCTGAGATAAAATTTGTTTGAACACTGGGTTTTTTCAAGCTTAATTTGACATTAAAAAACAAAGCTTACCACTTACAGAAGCTATAATATACTCTCAGCAGTTGTTTCCTTGATCTGCAAAGATGTATACAGTGGATTCAGCCTTTCCTTATTCATTTCGTAAAGAAATTCTTTACAATGAGGGTGGTGAAACACTGGAACGGGTTGCCCAGAGAGGCAGTGGAGGCCCCATCCCTGGAAACATTCAAGACCACGTTGGACAGGGCTCTGAGCAACCTGATCTAGTTAGCAGTGTCGCTGCTCGCTTCGGTGGGGGTTGGACTAAATGACCTCTAGGGGTCCCTTCTGACCCAAAACTTTCTATGATTCTTTGACTCTATACAGCAAATTAATTAAATGAGCATTACACCTTAAGTAAGGGGTAGGTCATCAGCCTATTTGGAGCATAGTGGGGGTAGCTGGTGTTCAATCCTGACCTACTATGAAAGCAATTCAATACACATGGGATAGTTTTCATGTCCTTCCCAGTCTCTCTCCTGCTTTGTTTCCTTTTCTCTGAAAGTTAATTGCTTTCCTGAGGGGAGAATAACCACAGAATAAAAGGGACCTAAACAGACCATGCAGAAGTCATTTCTAGAATAAAAGCAGTAAGCCCAAATTTTGTTGGTTTTGTAATTCAGAGCTTCTATCTAGGAGTTATTAGCATATCATAAGATAAGGAATTCTATTTTGCTGTTTGTTTTGCTTGAAACTTTGACCTCATTTATCTGCAACATACAGTAACAGGGTTGCATAAACATCTATGACCCTCTGGTCCATTTCAGTCCAATTGTATTTACATAGCACTAAAACATTAGATTCTAGACTTCAGTTGTCTAGCTAAATTTGACAACTAATACACTTTACCAGCTTTTATTATATGAACAGATATCTACTGCCTGCATGTTGGTAATATTAATGTAGGGAATTGCACATTTATGTGATGCATCACCTTCTTCACATCTTCTGCCCTTTGTGCATACTCCATATATCTTCAAATATGTCTGCCATTTTTTAAAGCATTTTAAAAACTCTTGCCTCTATTCCCATACATTTGCCTCCAAATGACCATGGTTCATTACAAACATTAAATACATTACCAGTGACTGTAAAAACTATGAAAATTTTATATATTATGACTCATCAAGAATAAAAACAGGTCTATTGTGGTAGGAAACAAAAGCTCTCTCTTTTGCAAGGGCAGAGAGATCAGGTTCATAGTATGTAAATCAGTGAAGTACGCGGATTTAAAGGATTGAAAAGAGCCTGTAGAAAATGGAAGATCATTATCATCATTTACACCCACCTACAAGAAGGGCTGGAAGGAGGATCTGAGGAACTACATGCCTGTTAGTCTGACCTTGTTGCTGGGGAAAGCTATGGAGCAGATCATCTTGAGTGCCATCACACAGCACATACAGGACAACCAGGTGTCCAGGCATGGGTTTATGAAAGGCATGTCCTGCTTGACTAATCTGATCTCCTTTTATGACAAGATGATCTGCTTAGTGGATGAGGGAAACGCTGTGGATATTGTGGAGGTTGTAGCAAGGTAGGTGGCAGTCTCTTTTGCAAGTAACAAGTGATAGGATGAGAGGAAAAGGCCTCAGGTTGCACCAGGGGAGGTTTAGATTGGATAATAAGAAAGATTTCTTCACTGAAAGGGTTGTCAAGCATTGGCAAATGGTTAAGTCACCATCCCTGGAGGTATTTAAAAGATGTGTAGACGTGGTGCTTAGGGTCATGGTTTAGTGGTGGACTTGGCAGTGTTAGGTTTACCGTTGGACTCAATAACCTTAATGGTCTTTTCCAGCCTAAATGATTCTGTGATTCTATGATTTGCTCTTTCAAAGGATCCATGCTGTGACTATGTAGGACTTCAAGACTCAGAAACTAAAGTTGTATTCACATAAATGCAGAAGCACTTTAAAAAAGTAATTTCTTATCATAGCTTTCACTAGGTTTTGGACTGTAACAGTGAAATCCTGCAACAATAAAAGTCACAGCAATGACAGTGTTGTGTTGCAAATGCTGTCACACAATCCCAGAAAGGAAAAACATTTCGCTTTCCAGTCACAGGTCATGCACTGTCCATGTTTTAGTCTAGTAGTAATTAATAATTAAAGTATGTAGCATCTAAATGTCTCCATATAAGTATTTATGTAAAGTTTATGTTTCCCTCAATTTTTGCAGAACTAGCAGTTGGTAGACTGGAATTTATTCCAAATAAATGTAAACCAAACAATTTCCCATCACCACTTAATGCACTTTAGCCAATTAATAGGAACATTTAATCATAGAAGCAAATTCTGCTGTTTCGTATTCCAAGGGAAGTCAGGGGGGAAACAAAACGTAAACCTGTGTGTACATATTAATGCTTTCAGTAGATTTAACTAAATTTTTCAGGATTTAAGCTTTATCCCTATGGTTAGGCAGCATCTCTTGTAAAGATAGATTTCTGCAAATATGTCTGTTTCTCAAAAAAGGTATTTCTTTAATGATTCAGTGCAAATATCTGTGAAATGCTAAGCTCTCGGCTCCCTTCCATGAAAATGAAGGATACTCAGCCCCTCAGACGATCAAGACTCAAGACAGTACAATTGATCAGCCGTTTCTGCTTATATTTCAACACAATTCTCTAGATAAAAGAAAGAAAATCTTTAAGAAAACATGGAGTTGATGGTCTATTGCATATATGTTTATTAAGTTTTTCAGATATCCAAAGATATCTGTGCCTCACCTGCTCTTATTTGAGAAGACTACAGTTAATTAATGATATTGCATATAGCTTTTCAAAATACATTTATGCTTATGAAAACAAGAATTACTTGGAAAACATGGGAAAGCCCAGTATCAGACTTCAACCTTTTCATATTCAGTAATGTATTCATCCAAGTGTTATATTTTCCAGTGTCACTATAAAAAAAAAAAAAGGCAAAAATAACTATAGGATATAATTATGCAAAAAAAGAAGTCTTGGCAGCAATTTTTATAATCAATAGCCCAAATCTAGGGAGAGCAGAGAATAATATTGGAAACAAACTTGAAGTATGCTCAGAGTTATTGATTTGACTCCACTACAGCGCACTTCCAGCACTGTTACTCTCTACGAGTCTTACGGGCATAATTATTCTGTCCTTCAGAAACTATACTGGTTAAGGCAAAAGTGACAAAACTGAATACATTTTGTCTTATATTTTTTGAGTACCATATTGCCCTTTAATACTGCGTAGGAAGGATTTTTTTTTCCTGTCATTTGTTGCATACTTAAGAAAGAAGGAATGATTGAAAGTGGGTAGCTCTTGACAATTTTCAGGTAGGTTTATTACTCCGTAAGTTGTGCATGCACTGTTCTTACATAAACCTAGGATGCTTTTTGTTGTCAGGGCATCCCCAAAAATAAAGACAACAATGACTTCATTTTCTCCTGTCAGTTTTCCTACTTAGAGGATAAAAATTGTATTTACTAGCTAACAAACCTACCACACAAGATGTATGGGAGGATGAACTTGTTGACAAGCTACATTCTGGAAGCTTATTAAAGATCAAAGATCTATTGAAATGCATGTGGATTTTCTATAAAATTATATACATGCCAGAAGTCCTTAGTTAAGTTTTGGAAATAAATAGTTGCAGAAAGTTGAAGGTCTCAATCTTAGCTAAAAGCAAAAGTAGATACATATTTCAGAGCTGCTGAACACCTGTGAAAATCAAGACACCTTGAGAGTGTGGAAGTGTGCTGCTCTGTGCAATACTAGCCTACATTCACAGAATGCACAATAGCAGTCAAGGCATCGCTCATTATACTGCTGATGGAGAAGAGTCTGATGGAAATTATTACCTTATGTGCAGGATGCTCATCTAAAGAGTGGGAAAATGGGCTTAATTCTTTGCTTAGACTGAACAGTATCCAGCTCACATACTTAATTTCATTTGCAGATGCTCTTACCATGAAAGTTTATGCAAGATGCTCTCCTCTTGCTCTAGTTAACACACTTTCCTATGAAGCATGTAAGACTGATCAGGATAGTGGTGGAAAATGTAAGACACATTATGACTATACTGTCTCTTAAACACCTACACATAAGCCCTAATTAATATTTAAAATTGCTGCAGTGTTACTCAGTGCTTCTGATGGAGCTTTAGATTCCCTTGAGCTACACAGTGTATATGAGAAGTCACAGCCCATGTTCATGTAGAAACATGAGGCCTATATACAGTGCAACATCATCAATGCATTGGAAGTTCTCTGTTTTTTAATGGTTCATCTGCTTGTTGTACCCCCTGGTGCTGCTTATGGAATTCTTTGCACTGTTTGGTGTGCTGTATGCTACATTTGTAAGTATTAAAGCACACAATACACTTCAAATCAAGGCAAAAACTTAGATATGTACCTTTTGGAGTCTGGGCTGGATCTAAGCGAACTGAAACCTTTATCTCCATGTGAAACCATCTTTAAAAACCCTGTCTGGAATTTTATTCAGCTTGTGTGAATGAAATTGAAAAGGATTTTCAAAGCAATGCAGTGGAATTGCAGCATCCATTCTCCTCAAACCAAAGGTGAATAAATTCAACAAAATATACTAATCAAACACAAATCACTATGTAAGGTTAAATTTTACCGAACCATTTCAGTATTTTTCGATATATGTGCCAAGAAAACTGCATGCATCCTGATATGCTCATATTCATAAACACATACATGTATATATATTACAATATTTGAAAATTTCACAAATATGAAGTAGAATACCACTAGGCACAATGCTAAAAGAGAGATTTTAGATTTGAATTACATCTAATGACTGTTTCATCTGTATATAAATATAATCCAATTTCCAGATTGCAATGTTTCTCATCAGCATGCCATGATTTTATATACTGGTCCATTACAAGAATTGGCTCAGTCTGTACAATGTTTTCAATACATTTTAGTTTCACCGTTGTAATTATACAAGTAAGTCTATCACTGTGACAGGAAGACTGTTGAAGCTGGCTCTGCCAATGGAGATCATTTATGGCATACATCCTCACTATGCTAGTCTCCAGTAATGAAAACATTTGACTCTGATTTGTGATTTATATTTTCTACCAATAAAACTCACTCCTCCGTCTTGGGAAATACTTACGTTTTAAGTGTCCTCATTTGTTCAAAAGATCTACCAAGTGCTATTGTTTATTACATTATCTTCCTATTCTCCCCAGTGTCCAATCTCCATTCCATCTTAGTTTGTTCAAGAATAATTAATCAATATTTAAAGCAGGTTTTCTTGAGACATTGCTATCCATTGGAAAGCTCTAGTTTGTAAATGTTGCAAGCACCTACACACTTGTATCGCCCGATTAGGGAAGAGGCCAGTTCTGCTGTACTGCATAAGGGCATATAAAATTATCCTACTAGCAGCTCAAATCAGTTTTAGTTTAATGATTCCAGAGACCTAATTTTCTTCTGTATGGTCTATACTACCATAAATCACAGGAATCAAATCCCCTTTCTCATTTAACCCGGTAGATTATAAAGTTAGCAAACTGGAGTAGCCTGAAAGAGAATTTGGCCTGGCTGTTTAAATATTGAAAAGGGGGGAAAATCCAGTTAGTTTAGACTCTAATGCAAGCTTTATGAAGATATTGAGAACTTTAGAAGAAATAACAGTCTTACACAGTTCATACTCAACCCTGAAAAATTTTGGTATTTCCAGCTTTCGTTGGATATGTATCTACTCGCATCTTAGATGTAACGGCTCAGATAAAGAAGGGTTTCTTGTTTGAATGCAGCAAGAAAAACATAAACTTGCTTGCAGGCACATTCTGTCAAAATTAATAAGAATATTATATTTCAAAATATTTATTGGTATAGTACATAAAGGCTTGAAACCTAGTATTTTATGTTCATGTTGACAGTATTCCCTTAACAAGTAGTCGTATATCACAAAATTCTTTTATTACAAAATGCTTTGAAGTTTAGTACACATACAAACTTTTATCAGAAATTGCATATCACTGTAAAGGAATTAAGGTTTTAATCCAATGTCCCGTGAAGCCAATGCAGTCTTTACACCCATAATGTACTTGTGATGGCTATTTAAGTATAAAAGACTGAAGAAAACTCTCTTCCTAAATTGGTTTAAATGTGCTAAAATTAAATAGAAAGTAGCTAATTGAGGTTATTGTGAAAGAGAATGTAATAAACATGTTCTATCAAACTTCAGCTCTTTAAGCAATTAAAGAAATTGGATAAACAGATTTTATTGAAACTCAGTAACAACGTATATGAGACAAAGAAGGACCACTTAGGCAACTTTAAGGAAATTTTCGTTCAGAACAAGAAAAATAAACATTGTGAATTTGAGGTCTGATTAAAGAAAATAAGTTCTTTTGCATGTTAGTTCCAATAGAAGCTTCTGAACTGAACATTTAGGGTCTATAGCCTCCTCTCAGGCTGGTGGGAAATATTAACATGCAAATATAGTTGGCTGCATTTTTTAAGGTTTGCCTGTGTGTGTGTCTCCCTTTCTGCGCCTCTCCTTGTCTTTCTCATGTTTAGAAGTAATAAAAACCTCCACGTAGATGGCCCTAATTGTCTCTTCCCCTTAACACCCAAACAGTTGAATATTTCCTTTACAATTTCCATGTAAGTTTGTTTTGCCCTAGATATTCTAGTTTCTTCAAATTGCACTCAACTAAAACTACCTGCATAGTGCCTTCTAGTTAAATCTCTGCATACCCATTGGAGTCGTCTTGACCCACGTCTAGTTCCCATCCTTTGTCCTTTCCTAATTTTGACTGTTCCCTTCTTTTCACAGGTGCTGGATATTCTGCCCTGGCTGCTGTGTACTCTCCTCTGGCTTTCTTTCCAATACTTGCTGGAAGGCATCAACTTCCATCACCTCTTTTCTCCCTGTGTTGGGTCTTGCTGGGATGAAGTTATGAAGTCCACTTTCTTCATAGCAACCTCTATGGTGCTGTGCTCTCCATTTACGGCTAAAACATGATTGATAACACAGCAATGTACTGCTGAGCACAGTGGCAATGCCTTCTGTTTCTCTCTTCACTGCCCCCACTCCACCAAAGCGAGTAGGCTGGGGGTGGGCAAGAAGTCGGGAGTGGACACAGCTGGGACAGCTGACCCCAACGGATACTGTGCTCAGCAGTAAAAGGTGGGGGGAAGAAGGAGGAAGGGAGGGACAGTCATGGTTATAATGTTTGTCTTCCCAGGAAGCCATTAGGTCTGCTGAGGCTCTGATTCCCAGGAAGCAGTGAACACCTGCCTGCTGATGGGAAGTAGTGAATGAAATCCTTATTTTGCTTCACTTGCACACACAGCTTTTGCTTATTAAACTGTCACTGTCTCAACTCACGATTCTTCTTGCCTTCCTTCAATTTTTTTTTCTTCCTGTCTCCCACGATAGATAGGTGAGCAAAAGGCAGGGTGGGAGTTTAGCTGTTGGCTAGGGTCAACCCACCACATGGTCTCTTGTTTTTCCAGTCTGTCACCTATTGACAGAAGTTTACCTTCTGTTTCTTTATATGAGTTACTCCCAAATGTCCCAGCCTTGCCTTTTTAGTCCAAAAAATCTCCTGACTGTAATCATAATTTTTCCTGACAGATGTCTGTTTGAACACAGTTAAAACAATTCTCTGACTCCTCCCTTCCATGAAACATTACTTGTTACCAGCTTCCTTGATAACTGGGAATACCTTTGATATCCTGCCTATCCTTCAGGTCCGTGTGAAGAACATCATCTTTGACTCTCTGCAATGCTTCATAGATAAGTTATGCAAAAATCCTGAAAACTGTTTTTCTGTAAGGGTAACAAAACATAACCCTTTTTATCCATTGCACCATGCATCCAAGTTATTATGACATTTTGACCACCCTCACATCCTTTGTCCAGAAAAATTCTGCCTTGACTCAGTTGTATTCATGTGGATGCAAGGACCATTTTCCATGAAAATCTAGTGGCTGCTGTTTAAACACCTACAGTCTAATCTATTCTAAATATACAATTAGACAGATTATCAGAACTATAATAGACGTGCATTTAGACCTTCACTCAGCAAAGTACATGTAGTCAGAAAGGTATTTAAGCATATGCTTAAACAGATGGCAAGACAGCATTTAATGAACTACTGAAGCATAAACAGGGCCTAATGAGAGAATATTTTCATGAGATTTCTTCAGCTGCCTTTAATGCACTCTCATAAATAATGAATCAGCCAGCTATTATCAGTTATTGTGGTTTTCTGGAAAGCTTGCAAGATTTTATAAAATGTCTTGCACCTTCTTCATGGTTCATTGTGATACGGGAGCTCTGAGTACAAGTTGAGACCCATTAAGTTATGCGTTATGTGCAGAAAGACAGATCAAGCAGCATATTCAGCATGATGAATACATGAGATTGTGGCAGATAACTTTGACAGCGAAGCTGGTTTACATAAGATTACTAGAGCTGGCTGAACACTGCAAAACGGTGTCTATAAATATTTATTTATTATTGAATTGCTATCTGGTTCAGCCACATTCCTTCTTAATAAGTCCTATTCATGGATATTTTTGCAGGGAAGCTTTAATTCTCATAAAACCTGATGAAAAGTTGTCCAGTATATCAGGTCTTATATTCATAGATGACCTATAGCATCTGTGTAAGAAAAATTCTCCTCTGTATTAAAAATACTCAATTATCTGTACAGTCAGCAACTATAGTATAACAATCATCCAGGAGAAGATGCAGGAAAGAGCCCACAATCTTCAATGTTTAAATAGCATTTCTAGAGATGAACATATGTCACACATCTAGGTACCAGATAACAGATGATCTGAATGTCCACCTGCTTACAGTTTGATGATACTTCCAGACACGTAGAAGAACCGTGAAACAGCTTACTATGGAAATAACTTATATTTTAAATTTGTCCTCCTTTTGTACAAGCATAAATTGTTACATCAGCTGAAACTAGTGAAGAAGTATGCTGTTGAAGAAGGGCAAAAAAAAAGTGCTCAAGTCACATTGAATATTCATTACGTCTATTTAGCTAGCTCCTACCTGAAAGATATTAGTCTAACCCCTTTCCAGTATCCACCACTTGGTCTGGTCTACTGACTACAAACCATTATGGAGACACAACTCTAACAATAATAGAAAAAGCTCATATATAATATGACACATGTAGTCTACACTAGGTATCTTTCCTGACTACAGTGAATTTCCATTGCTGTTAGATACAATTTGTTCCCATTAAGACAGAAGACACTCAAATCTTTTCTGAATCAAAGGAACCAAAAAGAGAAAGAAATAGATTACCTGTAAGAATCCTACTTAATTTTATTTTTTCACATTATCTTTGTTTTATTTTAGATACGTAAATGAGTTAAGATTTGAAAAATCGTTTAGAATTAGCAAGAGTTGCCTCTGTGCCTTGAAAGAAGAATAGGCCCCTACTGCTTATAACTGATTCAGTAACAATGCACACAACATTGTGGGCAGATCTTTAGTTGCACTCACTTCTGATGAGAGTCTCTGTCACCATTTCTAACAGCATTTACATTTTTTTCTTCAGATGACAATTTTATGGTGTGCTTAGGTGTGCATTATGCACTTGTGGAAGGACATTTCAGGCTCAGAAGGACATTCTCTCCTGTCACATCTGTATTCTTTAAACTAGATTATAGAGGACTTTCACTTCCTATTTCTCACCTGCCCTGCCCTGTCAGGGTATTCACACTTCCAAGGTGAGCCTTCAGGATCCACATACAATGCATGGAGTGACTTGATAGGAAAAAAAAAAAGGATTTCTACAAGCCAGGAATTCACAGGGACAGTTCCCTAGGACAAAATGCCAGCTAGAAGGACAGTACTTTGCCTTACTTTTGCAATCACTGAGGTACCTTCTGCAACTTAGTACTCACAGTCATATCTTTTTACCAAAGCTAGCAATCTAAGCTATGCCTATATAAAGACAGCAATACTTCTGCTTCCTAAATACTCAAGTAGGTCAGAATGTTAGCAGACTGAGATATAAAGCTTTGCACTTACTGAGATGTCACTTCCGTTGAAACTCTTCCACTTTCTAAAAAAATATTTCAATATTCATGGAGCCAAGGGAAATGACTCTGTAGCCAATTGTCATGGTTTCACCCTAGTTGGCAACTAAGCACCACGCAGCTGCTCACTCAACGCCTTCCCGCCCCAGTGCAGTAGGGGAAAGAATTGGAAGGGCGAAAGTGGTAAAACTCATGGGTTGAGATAGAAAGTTTAATAGGTGAAGCAAAAACTGCGCACACAAGCAAAGCAAAACAAGGAATTCATTCACTACTTCCCATTGGCAGGCAGGTGTTCAGCCATCTCCAGGGAAGTAGGGCTCCATCACACGTAACAGTTACTTGGGAAGATGAACACCAGAAGTCCAAACATCCCCCCTTTCCTTCTTCTTCCCCCTAGTTTTATATGCTAAGCATGATGCCATATGGTATCAAATATCCCTTTGGTCAGTTTGGGTCAGCTACCCCAGCTGTGTCCCCTCCCAGCTACTTGTGCACTCTCTGCATTCTCTGTAGCAGAGAAGCTGAAAAATCCTTGACTGATTAGCAACAACTAAAACCATCAGTGTATTATCAACATTCTTCTCATATCAAATCCAAAACAGAGCACTATAGCAGTGACTAGGAAGAAAATTAACTCTATCCCAGCCAAAACCAGGATACAAATGAAGCAGCATACTTTGGTGGAAGACTATCATTCTGCTCCCTGCATCAGGGAATATCTAAGTATAACATAATCCCTGTGCTGTTTGCCAATTATTTCTTTCACAGCTGAACTTCTATTACAATTGAACAGCTTTCTTTTTCTCACTTACAACTCAAACTGACCATTCCAGGCTCTTTCCATTTGTTCCTCGTAAGTATAAAGCTGATCAGGATTACTTGCACTACTCAGCCACTTTCCAGAATAAGAAACACAGAATAAGGTATTTCTAAGACAAACCCAAATTTCATTAGTTATTTTTACAGAATAATTTTCCAGATGTTATAAAGATCACAATCCGAGACTAAACAGCTATTGCAGAACCTTAAAATATCCATTCTAAGTCACAAATCAGATATTTATAGTTAAGGTACATCAGTTTTCTAAATTGTGTCATCTAGCACAGGTCACTTGCAGCTACCATATATCTCACATTCTGAAAGAGTAAATACACAGAGAAACAGAAAGTCCACGTTTTAATTTCAGAAAGTCAGCTGAGCTAGATATTAAAAATAAATACTTGAACAACTTTTCCATAATTCTTACTTAGTACGAATACCCATTTTACTTACGAAATAGATGTATATGAGCAGAAATTAGTAAAAGAACTTGGTCACATGATTTTCACTACTGTGTGAGAAACTGAAACATTAACAAATAACAATATATGGGAGGATGTTACCTCCATGTGGTTATACACTGTTTCAGTGGCTGAGACAAGAAAGTAACCTATATTTCTGAATCTAGTGAATCTTTTAACTTCATACCAGATGGTTTCTTCCTTAAAAGCCTTATCAGAATAGGTCTCTTCCTAGCTCAACGGTGCTAGATGCGGCTTTTCCCAGGATCTTTTAACAGGAGAGATGGTAATGAAAGAAAGGTTTAGCATTGAAAAATGGAGGTCTAATCTTTGATGTCAATATTAAATATGTACAATAACACCAGATAATCAGAGCCATCCAGAACTGGTCGGTTCTACATTATTCTAGAGGATCTGGATGGCTTGCAAAGTGCAACAGTCGTTTCCGCAAGCTTGCAAATTGCAAGGCTAGAGAATCTGCTCATGATCTCTGTTTCAGAATGACATTTATGATATAGTATAAATGTATCATTAATAGTAGTGCCATTCTTTCAACAAGTGGATTATACCACTTCTTAGCTGTTCAGAAGTGCATAGAGGGGGAAATGCTCTCTTTTTATTGCTGAGATGACTTCGTACCTGTAAATTTACCTACCTATTCCTGAGTACATACTGTGTTCACATGATGGAAACTTTTATTTCAAAAACATTTGTGCACGAGCTACTCTGAACTTCTGCCATGGCATGTTGCATTTGAAAAGCACAAGGTTTTCTCTTACTTTGGGAAAAAAGTTCATTCTTGTGAAAAGTGTTAGCACAAAGCAAAGAAATGAATTAAACTCACAGGTAATAGTGAGGATTTCAGGCAGACAGGCATCATTATTTATTAATCCTGGTTAAACTTCTGAATCACACTAATTCTAGTGTTTTCTCAGGGTGTACAGAATTATACTTTGCTCTTCTCTCGAGTTACAGACTTCCTTTCCTTTGGCTATTCATAGCAAAACTTTATTTTGGAAGACAGTTTACCCTTTATTTGATCACCTGGAATGACAATGCATATGATTTATGTGAGAAAAAAAGAAAGTAAAAATATCATCAGTCACCTTTCCGAAGTGATATTATTCTACTTTGCCCAAGTGTAGTAGTAAGTGGCAAAATATTCACTGACTGTAGTAAGGTCAGGATTCCCATCCTCTCCCTTCATTTTGTGTGAGGTAAGAATTTTTTCCTTGGAAACATTCAGGAATTCATTTTGTTTTGCTTCAGATACAGAACCAAAACACATCACTAAACTTGAGGCACAGATATGTTTTTTCTGAAAAAAAGTAAAAATGGAATGAGCCGTATGTGATTAATGTTACAGTGGCTTGATGTTAAAATAGTTTGATCTCAGTGGCAGCTTTGTCTAGTTAAGGTAAGAAGTATACAAGATTGTGTTTTGTATCTGTTAATCTGTTAAGCTGTTAAAAATTTGGGGTTTAGGTATTTTCCTTTTCTCTGTTATTATCTTTTTTCTTTCTCAAAGCTTTTCATATGCCCATAAAAATGAAATACTTGTATTTGTCATTTCATATAGCCATCAACATACACCTGAAAGAAACAGAAACTTCTGAGCATCTTATGTAAACATTTATCATAAAGGGAAAACAGGTACAGTCTTGGCAATTCAGCACCTTCAAAATTGACTGTTTGTCCTGTGAAGAAACTCAGGGTTGTTTGAGTTCCTGTGAGAGGTTTTGGTGACTGAAGCAGCAATGATACAGCCTGCTACATCCTGGGCTCCAGACCTAAGAGGATTATTGTTGGCCGAGACGAGTTTTGAGGATATTGTTCTCAGCAAAATATTCCAAATGGGGATTACTGTTGGCTGAGATGGAGACACTCTCTACAAAACACTTGTCCAACATGACCTGACAAATGCCTTAAGATTTCAAATGCTAATAGTCTAAAAACATTGAAATTTATTATTGCTGAAGCATGACATTTCAATTATTTGGGCCATTGATTGTTTTTTATGACATCTAAGTCATTCAAGAGTAGTGATTTTATAGGAACAAAAATTTGATGACAGGAATATAAAATAATATTCCTGATCAACAAACAAAAAGAACTAAACTGCTTTTCTATTTCTAAAGAGTAAATATGATCTAAAATAGTATTAAAATAGGAGCTTTTAAGATCTTTAATTGCTTAGAGTGTTGTAAGCGATACATACAAAACACATGAAAAGATCATATACGACGTCTAGTCCACTTGCAGCAGTCCTTCCTACGAGATATCGTTAAGGCAAAAATTCAGGCTTTAAGAAAAGATTAAAGGTTTATATAGTTGGTAATAAAAATGCTGGAAGAAAAGGGGGAGGGCAAGACAGCAAGACATCGATTTTCAAGGAAACATATAGAAATGTTTAATCCCCACTAAAATTGAAGCTCCATGTTTTATACAGATAGACATTAGATCTATGAAAACCCTCACAAAAAATAGAACTTAAGACCCTTGAAATCAAATGACATTTTGGCATGGTGTACAATGCATGGGTAATCTGCAGCATAAGGCCACTTCAAGCATGAATGAAAAAAAGAGTGAAGCTGAATCAGAGTTGCCACCTCTGCAACACAACGAAAACCAGCTAGGGTGAGATAATTTCCATTATTTCATTTTTATTTCTTATCAGCTCTGTTCACAATTTATACTTGGTTTTAATCCAGGGGGTAGTTTCATCTATTTCTACATTTGTACAAAAGATTTACAACGGTTCATAGTTTACAAAGATTCATAGTTAGGAAAAAGATCCCTGCAATTAGGCAGAAAAAAAAGACTTGAAATTGTTGCGAAACTGATACTCATGAGTAGTAAACTGCTCATATTTAAAGTTTGAAGTATAACTATATACTCATAATCACATTTTTAGTAATTCATTAACATTCAGATCTGAAACATGGAGCCCATTGATACATGATACGAAGGAAACGAAGAAGAGAGGTGACAGATTGGAAAAACAGTCATACACAGTCTGAGAAATGTAGCTGGATGACAATTTTGTGACTGGGGGGACACACTCTAGGGTTAGGGGCAGAGCTTCCTTAATTTTGCTTTTTTTTAAACAAAAAGCTTCATTTGATAACTCTGCTTTACCCTTTTTTAAGCATCAGCATTTAATTCCCAGATTTTGTCATTATTCTGACATTCTTTGGTTGGATAATATAATTCCTGATGTTATCAATCACAAAGAATTACTGTTATGAATGCAGAAAGACGGTATGTAAATTGCATATTCTGTGAATAGCAAAAATTAGTAAGAAATCATCTCAGCAGACAGGGAAAAAGGTTAAAATGTGGCAAGAGTTCATCCCAGGAATTGAGACTAAAGGAAATTTTTTGGCTCCTTGAAACATAAAGAGCAATTGTGTGGTATTGCTGCACTTGGAAATGAAGGTTTATTACATCTAAGTGACTGTGGGTTTGGTCAAAATGGAAATGCATTTTAAGAAAATGGAGCAGATAAAATTATATATTATAGGGATCTGAACAAACAAACACAAATGTAAACTAACAACAGGCTATTTTGAAACACATAGAAGCTAAAGAATTAGTGTAAATCCTTTCTTCATACAGAAGGTAGCTCCAATAGTAGACTTTAACTGGTTTTATGCTTGTTATCACAATTAAATCCTCAATAATGAAGTTGAAGACTAGGAAGAAATGAAAATACTTGTGGTGTATTTGATCTAAGATTGAAAATTATTGACAGGTTCATACTTGGACCTTTGTGTTGCATAGCAAAATTAGACCTGTAGAGAAGAACCATGAGGTAAATGCTAACATGCAGGAATGCTTTTCTTTCTAGAAAATTTAGTTAACCAGTTATTCCAATGTCATTTTTATAGAACTGGTACCATTACCTGTTCTGGTTTTTTTGCAGTGAAGTTAGCATCAGTGAATTGGAATCCAACAGGCTGAAGCTCTCCGCCATGACTGACAAATCCAGTATAAAAATAGGAATATTGTCCTATTGTCTTTCCCAAATTTATTCTTTCCTTCAGAGAAAAAAGCTTTGTGATTGGAATTTTTCAGATGTTTTCTAAGATCACAAAAAGAAGGCAAATTCATCCTAATTTTTATGCTGGTCAATGTATGTGTGGGTTTCAGGTCTGTTTATCAGGAAGTATAACCTCCATCCTGCATTTGTAACCATTGTGAACATATGAAAATTCACCCATTAACCCAGTTAGATGGTTAGACCATATATGAGGATCATCAGTGACATTTTCAAGAGGTCTGAAAAAGGTGTGTTCAGTACTAGTGACCTGGAAATGGACATTTTCCAGTAACACATTTAATTGCACAATAATGTTTAAGTACAGTAAATAGATTCCACTGCAGTTAGTGTAACTCTGTATATGACATAAATAAAATACATGCTTAAATTCTTTTCTGGATCATAAAGCTCAGCTGAAAAAGGATCAATTTCAATATCTCACACTGACACCATCATTTCTGCTGCTTCACGACAATTAAAAATGTTATGTGTTGTTGTGAAAAACACATTCCCTGTAAGCAGCTCTTTTAGGTGTGTCCTCAGTATAAGAAGTACTGTATTTACATACACGCATTGCAATTGGAGAGAGAAAATCACATTCTTATGACCCTGAAACAGGCAAATAAAAAGCATGTCAAAGTTTAGTCAGGAACACCTCCAGTTACAGAGATTATCCTCTTCGACACTTTCAAATGAATTGGACCCATGTTTTAAGTCATCCTGTCAGTTCTGTGGTATTGATACAGCTTTAGCTACCCAGGGTGCCTTTTTTATTAATGCTTTTAAATTTCCCTTTTATTTGAGGAGCAACACAAATATTTCGTCATTATTCATTTTTCTTCCATTCCTTAGATGTTGGAAAGTTTATTCCTGTCTTAAGTATCTTTGAAGAGAGATTCTCTTCAACAGCAGAAATGAAGCAGCCTAGAAGCACAAGCAGGCTTTGACAAACAAAGGAAATATTCCTTTTTGCTGCCTGTTTGATAAGAGTTTCCTGCAACTTCTGTGTGTTTCACTTTTTTTGTCCTACTGTGTGAACATTATTCCCCTGGTTAAAAATAACATTATGTTTACTTGGCTCACCACTTCTGTGCTATGTGTGACTTGTACTATCAAGCCTTGTTGCCAGCTGAGGAAAGTCTTCTCGCTGCTCTTGAGCAAAGAATGAAAACCCTATCTTGAAATTATAGAATATTTGAACCTGAGGAGTAAAAAAACAGGACACTGAAGCCTCGGCTTTACACACGAGTAATTTAAATGACTTGTGAGGTTTTTGGTGGATTGGGTAACTGGTCCCAGTTTCACAGCTTCTACGATCAGAAAGCCTAGTTCTTCTGACTTACCACATATCACAAAGGCAATGAGGCTCCCCCAATAATTCCTGCATGAGACATGAAATATCATGCCTTCAGTGAAGAATACAAGTCTACATCCTTTTACTGCAAGAGTTAGAAAATAAACTAAACTAAATAAACTCCAGTCTAAACTTATATTGTCAAGACCTCGCCCTCTAGAGGTGCCATTTTCTGGTACGTTAGAAAGCCACAAATTATTAGATAATTCATTTTGATCACTTTGACTTTTATTTCAGATAAATATAAGAGAGCTTCTTCACACTTTCCAGAATTCAAAACTCCGTAACCATTCACCACGTGCACACTAAAACTAATGATATGTTTTAGTCACAGAAAACAGCAGTTCATGATGGAATCACAAAAGTGGGATTCCATACAATTAAACATACAGGACATGCCTGGAAGGTTTTTAAAGACATACTGAACCAATAAACAAGGGCAGTAGTGTCTCAAGATGAATTTTTCTCTGCCATGATAAATTGTACTGGCAAGATTCATGAAAATCATATCTGCAAGTCATTCAAACGTAAATACAAACTCACGCATACTTGTAGAATCTTAAATTTGGCTTACAGAAATGACACTGGAATTTGCTTACAGAAATAACACTGGAATTAAAGAGAGGTTTGCAAAGTGAATTCATTGTTTAGGTGAGAATTAATGTTCCTCACTACTTCTCTGCTATATTTGACCAGAACTAGTCATTATTTCACAGTTTTAATTCAGCAGTAGATTGCATCTTGATGCAGTATCATCCTGTTCAACTCAAATCTTAGTCATGCAGTTTTGCTTCTTCACTTTGTTACAAAGAAATATTTGAGTATGTCGTATAACCTCTGTTCTATTTTAACTATTGGAAAAGAATGTAAACCCTAAATTACACTGTTGCAGATGTCCCACTTGGATTTGTGTTGTCTGTTGTTTTGCTCCCCACTTCTACCTTTTAGTAGAAAAAGGCTTTTTCTTGGAAAAATCTTGTCTCCCTTTTATATGTGTTATTGCAGTGGAATGAGCCATGAAAACAACCTACAGCAGGCTCACTTCTGGGTTGTATTTTTATTTATCAAAGTATCTTGTTATTTTAATATACAGTTTAGTTTTTTAATCATCAGGCACTTTCTACACATAATGAAAATATACATAATGGAAAAATAGCTCAAAAATGCCGGCAGGACTCAGGAAATAATTCATTTTCCAACAAGCTGAAAATTTTGAGGAAGTTGTGAAATTTCTTTTTGTGGTGAAGACAGAGTAGGAAAAGAGCTGGGAGGGCAGGGAGCAAAGTGAGAGGGAACAGGGGAAGGCCATGGGAAAAGCATATGGGAAGGGCTTTTCTCTCATTTCCTATTGTTTCTTCCGTTCCTTGGTTTCTTTCTTCCTCTTTCACCACCTTGGTTATGCTTTCCTCTTGGCCAAGCAGCCCATCTCCTCTTTCTCCAGCAGTCCTTTCTGTCCTTGTACAACTCTGAGCTGCACTGGTGGAAGGCAGGCGGGAAAAGACTCAGTCAAATTTGCTCCATCTGAGGGGCAGAGACAGGACACGGCCATAGAGGCAAGAGCGGGTGCCCGGCTACCAGCTCCAGGACACTGTCTCTGGATCACAGGTCCCTGTCTCTGCTGGGGCAGGAAGAAGCACGGACAAAAACTGCAGCTGATGTCAAGGACGGCTCCACCTTTCTTCCCTACTTCTGCTTCCTCTCCGGAGGCAAGAGCAGCACAGCTACAAGTTTGGAGGCACTCAGGGGACTTCGCATCCATGTTGCTATTCTACTTCCTTACCTCACAGTTAAACCACACCGATAAAAAGTGACATTTCTTCCACATGTTCATGGTCTACAAGGGATGAAGGAACTTCTGTATAAATTTCATATAATAGGGGTAAAATCTGTTGTTATTGCTGTTGAAAGAAGAACACTGGGCTAGACAGACCTGTAGTCTCATCTAATAGACCATTTATCACGTTCTTATTTTCTTCTCACTAGAAATTTAAAAAATGACAAACTTCCTGGTAACATGATAATCAGGGAGAAATTCATACCCTTCAAACACATGGCTATTACTTAGACAAGTGTCATGCTCAAAGATAGGGAGCAAACTACAATAAAAGTGTGAAATTAGCAATCACAATAAATGATTTATATAAATGTCAACCTATTCCCACTACCACATTTTAACCATACGATCTATATTCCCATGACTGTAGTCATTTTTGGTCTCTGATGCAGGAATATAATGACTGAGAAAACAGACTAAGTGACGTAAGAAAGAAGTCTATAGCAAATCCTAAACCAGAACTATCACACTGCAAGATGTCGGTCCCTAAAAGAACGTTTCTTAACCAGCAGTGACAAAACTTGTAGGTTTTATCTGAATCTTCTCCGTTTTTCATTATCATTCTCAGTTGTGAACATGAGATCTGGATAAAGTGTTCCAATAGCAGCCATGGCAGCAATACATACAAACACAAACTTCTTGTACTTTCTTTATCTAAACATACTGATATCACATTAGTCCTTCCGAGTACTGTTTTGGAGGAAGACCTGGGAGTCTTAGTTTAGTCTCTCCTGCCTGGAAAACACTGCTCACATTCCTGCTCTTTACGAATTCCTTTCTATTTGGTAATAATAAAATATCTCATTTAGTTATGCCAGCTAATCAAGGATTCGGATGGTTTCATATCAGGGACGTGTCTTTCTCATTATTACTTCAGACACTTCTGTATCACTTTCAAACTTAGAAACATAAAACAGTTTGAGTTTGAAAGGGGCCTTTAAAGGTCATCTAGTCCAACCCCCAAAAGTCCAACTTCATCAGCTATAATTTAGTGTGCCTCTTCCAAGCTACAGGTATTAAATCGCACATAGGCCAGGGAGTAATTACCTTGTGTCCTCTCTAGAAACAGAGTAACTCTGTTTGTTGTATTTTTTTCATAGCTATTACCTTGCTATTTTATGTGTGTTACATCGATTTTGCATTATTCTTCTCTCTAAATCAAAATGCTGGCAAGAGATAGTACCTTATGGAAATGTAACTTTGATCTTGCTGTCTTCTTCAAGCAAATCCATAACCTTCCAAAACAGGGTATCTAGCTTCTCACTTCATAACAGGTTAGTATGTACAGCAATCACTCGTTTTTCAACCACATCTCTTTTCTGTTAATCCTTATGGATTCTATATACCATCCTCCTTTAATTTTTAAGTTACTATGTCTAGAAGCAGGCATCTAGTTTCTGCTAGGTCTGGTTCTCACATACCTTCCTCCCAAATACAAAATAGGTGTAGTTGTTGAATGTTTTAGTGTTCTGTATGTTATTGCTGACATTTTTCTATTTTTGTTCAGTGCTATATTACAGTAGTATTATACTACACTAGTACTACTGTGAAAATTTTTTACTCTTGAACAGTTTCTCGAAGATCTCTCAGATTTTTTTCCTGCCTTTATCCATTTTCTATAATCTAGTTCCCTTCTATTCTATTCAGTGCTACAATTTTACTTTTTTCTCTTGGTTTGTTATGAATTTTCTTTCATTTCTACTCTTAACCAATATACAGTTTAAAAAACAGGAGTTTTGTTACATTTTTCCTTTTATACAGTAAAATGGTCTTAATGTGATTCCCAAAAGCCATTTACATTTTCCTCTTTAGTACTTTTTCTCTATATTATTTAGCTCATAGTTCTTTTTCATAATGAAATCATACCTAAGATATTTTTTTCCTATGCCTCGAGCAGCATCTTTTGACTGATAAAGAAGTAATCCATAATTTTTAGAAATTCTAGTGATATTTAACTATTTGTAAACTTTCTAGCAAGGCTCTCAGATTGAAGTCCCTTACAATAATGTAGGTGTTTTATTTTGGTTTTTTTTCTGAACAGAACAAGTACGTCCTTAGGGAGCCAATCATCTTCTTCCAGCCTCAGTCAGAAAGAGGTCTTTTTTGTAAAATGTCATCCAACTTTGTTTCCATCCACTTACATAGATCATTACCACTGACACTAGCATTCCAGTCATATGAATCACACCATCAAGCTTCATTAATGTCAGATTTGTCAAATATGTACTCATAAATTAGTAACTTCTGAGGCTTTGGATTACAATCACGCTAAGAATTCCACTGATGAATTACGGTTCCAGTTCATATAATCTCTCTGTATCAAAATCTTGAACTAAATCTTTCATCTTTCACTTTTGCATTTTGTTTCAGTGTCTTCTATCTCAATAAAACACTTCAATATGAAACCATACCTGCCTAAAAAGAAGGCCCTGGGCATTAATATTGTGCCACTTCTTTTTGATAGGGTTTGAACAATGTTCTGCAGTCTTCCCATGTGGTAATGGACCTCTCACTGGGCTTGCCTGGTACTCTGAGCCCAGGACTCCCCCTTTCTCTCTGTAGCCCTGAAGCCATATGTCATTTCAAGACTGCCAGGTTTGGGGTTTTTTTGGTGTGTGTTTGGACTTTTTTGGTTCTTTTTTTTTCGATGCTGCCCACACAGCTCTATGCTAAAATTGTAAAAACCATTCTTTCCAACTTTTCCTATCACACTGGCATCATAAACTGTGCTAAGGCGATGTAAGCAGTCTCTTAAAACCATATTTTCTTCAGTCCATTTTGTCCAAAAGTACCTTTACTTGCTATCACACTTGTTTTGAAGTCTAAAGTTTACCCTTTTCAGACTGTAGCCTATATGTTCATTTTCACAGGCCAAATCAATCTATTAGCAGCCTATTTTTACCTTTTTGGATTATCATAGAATAGTAAGGATTGGAAGGGACCTTAAAGATCATCTGGGTCCAACCCCCGTGCCATGAGCAGGGACATCTTCCACTAGACCAGATTGCTCAGAGCTCCATCCAACCTCGTCTTGAACACTGACAGGGAGGGGGCATCCACAGCTTCTCTGGGCAACCTGTTCCAGTGTTTCACCACTCTCATGGTGAAGAATTTCTAATATCTAATCTAAATCTGCCCTCATTTAGTTTGAAGCTGTTCCCCCATGTCCTATCACTACACACCCTTGTGAAAAGTCCCTCTCCATCCTTCCTGTAGGCCCCCTTCAGGTACTGGAAGACTGCTATAAGGTCACACCGGAGCCTTCTCTTCTCCAGGCTGAACAGCCTCAA
>Ga0065711_1008163_pt1 | contig 29163 bp, 11 predicted proteins | sample Hoacrofraction12_FD_59098 | JGI IMG/M metagenome (GOLD analysis project Ga0065711, IMG submission 59098) | Hoatzin crop microbial communities from Cojedes, Venezuela - Epithelial fraction 12 v2 (version 2) | ecosystem: Host-associated > Birds > Digestive system > Esophagus > Crop | place... | reverse complement strand
CCAAGAAAAAGTCCTTCTTTTCTTCAAAACCTAAGAGTAAATACTGTATTCCAAAGAAATGGGAGGGGTTTTCTCTTCGTCAAAGACAACCAGCATATTAACTTCCAAATATATTTATGTTCTTCAAAACTCTTATTTTTTCTGGAACAGACACCAGATATGACTTTGTTTCAATAAACTAATGAGAACTGCTGAGTTTTATGGAACGAGCAGTCACTCCATGCTGTATACTAGCAGTCTTAGTTTTATAGAAGATGTATAGCAACTAAAGTGGACATTCACTTGAAGTGTCCACTCAAGTTTAGAGAACAGAATTTGATTTTGTCACAAAAAAATGACAAGGTAGAATTTAATGCCATTTAATAAAAGGTACAGTGAAGTTTTACAGATTTCACATGAAAAACAATACAGTTCTTCCCGAGGAAAAAACTGTTCAGGGCCCTAATACAGTTGGAAATCCAATCACATGAAATTATGCTGCTAGGTGGAGTGTGTTTCCGAACTGCAAGCTCCCACTGACACAAAGCACAAGCATTGTCTTGCTGAGAAGTGGAGAACAGCCGACATGCAGCCCAATATTCAGCAGTGATTTTGCTGCACAGGATTCCCCGGGAAAGGTAAGGGAAGTGGAAGAAGGGAGCGGCTGAAGCTGCAAAGATGTAGTGTAGAGCTCAAGAAGTTACACAGGTCAGGGAAAAAGCCAGTTTCTTCCCTACCCTTTTTCTCGCTCTCCCCATTCCTCTAGGTGCAGGCTCCCCGCGGCCCTGCCCTGCACAGGGCTGACCTCCCTTCCTGCCGTGCAATGCTTTCTGTCAGCCTCCCAAACCCCATCCTCCTTCTCCTGCTGGGGAAGGTAGGAAGCCTGCTGAGAAGGCGAAGAGGGAAAGGACGGGGACCAAGGCCTGAGCTAGTGAGCAGAGAAGACGACTCAGAGGAAAGTCTTCAGAGTATTACAGCTGGCTCCCTGCACGCTGGTCCTTTTGTCAGCAACAGTAGGAGATGATATTTGTGTTACAAGGAAGATGAGTTTGCATGCTTGCATTTGATGCTTTCTTCTGGATGATAAATATTGCAATTATGGTACCAATAACATCAGTTGTAGCTAATATATATTAACAAATACTGAATCATATCAATCAAAATGGCTGTTAAATTTCTGTTTAAGACTACATAGAAAAAAATCAGAAGTAAAACATATTTTTTGGTAGCCTGAAGAAATAATAAAAACAAGCCACAAATTCATTTGCTAAAATAATACACTACAGTAAATCTTGGCTCTGTTGTGACTTTCTGGAGTCAAAGGACTCCAGAATGCTTTACAAACTGCAATTTACACATGAGGATACAGTAAGTTAATGAATGCTTCATTTGCCAAATTTGATTGGTAGTTTGTAGTGGTTTGTTTGAAGACTGCAAAATAACATAATTCAAATATGCTCTAATACAGCAAAATTACTTATGAAAACATTGTGTGTGTTTGGCTAAAGACAGCCTCATATTTGCTTTGCTGTAAAGCATCCTAATATAACTATCAGTTTAAAGAATTCAGAACAAACAAGGTAGTCTAAACATTTGGAAGCAAGTAATAACGCACAGCCTGTCTCAGGGCTGAATTGCTGAAGCAGGTATCGCAGGCCCCAGCAAAGACATCAGTCCTAACCACCGCCACGTGTTCAAGGCAAAATTCCAGGCCCTATCCTGAAATACTGCATGGCTGAAGCCCAAGATGGGTCCACCACAAATAATGGAGATGCTCGTATCTCAGCTGAACTTCACAACTGCCCTGTGGAGATGGACGGACGCACTATGCTTGGATCCAGATGCAGCATATTATTTCAGGAGTAAGCGTAACCATTTTTCTAAGTTCCTTCTGGACCTGAGAATGTACATCTGAAACGAATGTTGGTTTGTGCTGTGCAGATACATGAGCTAAATTTGGTCTAACTTAGAGACTCTATACACAGTTCTCACGTTGCGTTATAGTCAGAGTATAAAGGATACCAGAAGTTCAGATTCACTGGTAATTTCACTTCCTTCATGCAGTGAAACTCTTTGGCAAAACTTTTCAGCATATCATAGAACTTACTTTATGGAATAAACTGCTCAGGACAAACTCAACAAAAATCCAACTGCCTTCCTGCTTCTCCTCACTGCACATAGGTGTTTTTTATAGAAATCAAGGATAACCATATCTTATTTCCCTTTATTTTCGCTTGTACTGGAAAATACCTTTTCCCTTTTGAACTGTTTATAGATTATGAAGACTGTAGTTTAGAGAATCATATCCGGACAGGACTGTAAAGAAATACATTATTGGACATTGCTACCGAAACATCCATCTTACAGGACTAGCTAGGTACTTACCAGCTCAAGCCTTCATGTACACAGTTATGGGACAGTACAAATGCAAAATAATCTTATCTTACAATTAATACAACTGGACAGAATCAGTCTGAATCTACAGAAGCTAGAAAGTCTTATATTAGCTTCTCTGAGCAGGCAGATTCCAGATAATCATTCTCATAGCAATTTCTCAGCATACCTGCAAGGTAGGGAAGGAATGTTTTCCATTTTACAGATACTTAGATAAAAAGCAAAGATAGAATTTATTCAGCAATTCAGAAAGGAAATAAGACTCCGAAAAAAGCAATTCTTATTCGTGACACTTTGCACAGTTTTGTTTCTTCCTTCAAAACCAGGAAGGAACAAATAAATTATGAGAACTTTTCCTACAAAACTGGCAATAAAAGACTGCTCCTTCAGTCATAAGGAGCTGAACACATGATTCTCCCAGACTATCTTAATTATTATACTTATCATAGTAGCACTTAGACTGCCTATCATCCAGAGAAGTGTCTAGAACATCTGGCACATTGCAGCATGCATACATTACAGAAAAAACAAATCTGCGTTGGTTTTGCACACATTTTAGTTCTCAGCATGTACCATTAAACTTTATGTCATTTGTCAAGCTGCCTTCTGCAGCTCCCAGAACAGTTAAATAGCATTTATACCACTCTGTGCTAAAATGCACGCGTCACGAACTTCCTGTGATCAGCAGGAAGAAAATAAAAGGCAAGTGAAGCAAGTGCTGTGAAACACTAACTACTACAATGCTTCAAATTATCTTTAATATAAAAAGTGACTACTGCTATAACATTCTCAATGACTACCCTAAGACAGCCATTTTTTCTGTTTTACTATGTAGAGAACATTGAAATGAAAGAATCTATCATAAAATTCATTAAAAACCACACAGAATTCTTCTACACACAGAATTCTAATTCACAAAAAATTTAGATGATTCAATAGTTTATAACCAAGTTTCTTAACACATGATACTACAAAACAAAATATCCAATTACTTTGTAGATAATAGGCCTACAATATTTATCGCCAAGTAAAACCAGATGAGAGATTATTATCTTATTTGAGAATTTAATGTAGTAACCAGTAAATTAAATTTCGGAGCTTCAGAAAGTAGTGCAAATCTGAGGCAGCAAATGCACAAAGAACTCCAATATTCCTTTTAGACAGAAGCTGGTTTCCATAGTGCAAAATGTAACCGAGCAGCAGAAAATGTACGGTTCGCTAGAGTTTTTTAAAATCCTGAACATCAGTTTAAAGATGGACAGTATTTTCTGTTCAAGACTTCTGGCGCTTTGTTTTACAGGGAAAAATGCAAACCGAGAAATTTCTCATGTACATCTGGTCTGCTGTGCAGGAGTCCTGTTTGATAAGGTGATTTTCTTCAGAATGAGCTCTGGTAATACCAAATAGAAACCACTCAGATTTTAACTCTATTCTTGTAAGCCCAGAGTCTATTTCAGTAGTGTATTTCGGCAATGGTACAATGGATATACTTTTGTGATATTTACATAGTCTCAGTATTTAGGCTTAATCTGGTAAACAATGTCACCTCAGAAGTGAAGCATTAGTAAACGTAGGAAGTCATGTTCTGAGAAATACTCTATTAATAATTAATTATAACAGCCTTGTTAATTGTAAATAACTCTTCCTCAGATTTTGTGACATGCATCACAGAATTGCTTATCAATTAAATTAGAGTTATAAATATATCCTGAAAGGGGCACTGTTTCTTGACAGTAATATTTTACCGCAACACAGCTTTATGCATCATTTTTGTATCCTGGGCATACTGCCAATATTGCATTACCTAAATATCCATTTTATATAGTAACTCTACATCCTCACAGGAACTTATGAAATCAGCCTAATTGTTTAATTTTAGGTTCCAAATCAACATTCTTTCCAAAGCATTAATCTAGTGGTGAATCTATGTAATTACCAATTTTGTAAAACTTGTGTCTGTGTCTTGTAATTTAAACTACTGTTAAGTTCGTTTTTTGTTTGTTTTTTTTTTTTTTGATATGTATTTATGTAAGTATGCTTAGAAAATAAAGCTAAGTGACTCTGTGTATCTCAATTTCTCCTGCCATCATGCCATACTTGTTTGCTTACAAGACACTGTCACCTTCCCTTTACTAAAGATGATTAAGATCCTGTTTAACATTGCCTTCATTTTCCAAAGCCTTTATCAGGGTTGAAAGTTTGATCTACACCCAAAAGCTGTTCTGGGCATGTGTGAAGTGTAGAGGAATTCATGGAAATTTGATTATAACAGATCTGCAGTTTTGACTTTCATACAAAAAACCCTGAAACAACTAAACCAGTTTTGTCATCTGATAGTGCTGCCTCCAGACAGCTGAGAAAAAAACAAACACAGACTAGAAGAGCAAGGAAAAGGAAATGTGACCTCAGACAAGTTCTTTTTTATTTTTTTATTTGATATGACAGTAGCAAAAGCTGTTTTATGGTAATTTGGTCAGGTGAAGTTTAGAAGTATCTTCTTTTGATTAACCTTTGTCATCTTGTAGAATGAATACTTGATAGAATAAAATCTCACTGTCCAAATTAGTAAATATATTAAAATGTTTATGAAAATCCCAGTAACACCTTTAAATATTAAGGAAATGAAATGATCTACTTAAAACCTATATTTCTATCTGGGAACACAACTATCTGCTATTTTTCTCTTCCTTTTTGGTGTCAAAGTTCCATTAAATGTTCTTTGACATTTAACATTTTCATGCTATCTTTCAGGATAGATATGCCAAACAATTTTTTGCTTTGCTTTTCAGAATTCTTTCAGTATTCAAAGTGGAAAGATGTTAATACAAATGATTCTGTACGGGCATGAACCCACAAAACCTGTGTCAGCAACTCTTGCATATTTGTCGACTCAGTTCCTCTTGTATATTTATAAGGCAGTTGACTAAGTGCCTGAGATATTCCGATTCCTATGACTATCTCCTGAAGGACCGCAAAGGTCTGTCTCTAATGTTGTTCAGAAGATTTATGGTGATAAAAGAATTTATACCACCCTGTCATTCCATGAATAATCATTTTACATGTGTCCTCCTTGGTAATTACTGCACATTAGAACAGAGTTTATGAAACAGTTACTGCACTGGCTTTTTCGGTAAGCCAGCCACCACATGCCATGTTATCTCCTCCTACATTACTGTCTTTTTTCCAGTTTCCTGCATTTCCTTCAGACCCTTTACAGTTGACATATTATGTCATTTGGTTCTTTTTTCACATCTATTCTGTTATGATACAATATCATATACTAATTTATCATGTCTATCTCAAATAGTTGCATTTTTTTAAATACAAAATGAAAGACACAGAATGAAGAACTACTCCTAGTCACTGTGACCTACAAACAGAAAAGAGTTGACAAAAATAATTTAAAGCTGCGAATTATAACACTGCAAACCTGTAAGATAAAATAATATTTCTATAATGTGCAACTGGTTGTTCTGTATAGCAGTTTGCAAATCACTCTATACAGAGAAACACAAAGCTCATATGGCAGTATGGAAATGGTGCAAAATAATATATCTTCAGTTCTGAAATCATGGTGAACATGCGGCACATTAATCTTCAAGAGAAATGCTATTTTTATTTTTGAAAGAGTATCCACTTCAGGACTATCAACTTCTGACTACTTTGTTGAGATTCATATGTTGGCCAACATCTGCCTCTTTATACTCTCCCCTGAAGTTATGACTTGTGTCAGTACTAGGCTTGAGGGGCAACAGATCTGACTCAATTTGGTGAATTCTTAATCAACTCCAAACATTAAATTCTGGTTTAACTGAATTAAACAGCAACTTTTATATCATCTTTTCCGGGATATTTATTTTGCCTTGGAACTTTAAACAGAGGTTGCACTGATAGTGAAAAATAAATCATGTGACAAAAGGCCTGACTCTGGGAACTTAACCAACAACTAAGACCTTCCATCTTTTCCAAAAATGCTAACATAAAGTGGCATAGGAAAGGGAAACTTAAATTTCCTGAAGACAGAAGAAAAGTATCTGATTTTCAGACTGCAAGTGTTGGTATCTTGCAGCAGCAAAGATGAATCACGGGCTATATTTCACCCCTGAGGTGAACCTTCTCAGACTTGATGCAAATACAGTCATCTCCCAAGATTTTGCTCAAAGAGAAACACCAAGTAGAAGCCGCAAATGCAAAAAAAGTCTGAAGAAACTTGCTAAAGGCCCTGCTTTTTCACTTATGTCTTTTTGGGAGGAAATTAACCATGATTAGAAAGTAAATACACCTTTGAAAGCTTCCATGCTGAATATAGGGAGGAAATACGCTTTTTTCAGTGAAAAACTGCCCTGAAGATACTAAGGTTTGAGAACAAAATACTCTGAAGCTACTAGTCTGTGTCATGAGAATGGAGCAGTTCACTGCCAAATGGTAGGACCACGCGTAAAATTTCAGAATGCCTCTATGAAAGGTAATATATGCATACAAAACTTGAGCAGTGAGCGTGTTTTATGTTTTAACATAAAGTAGAAGAATATGCCTTTATACCTGTATCAATCCTAAAGGGAAAACATTTCAGTCTTTTCCGTGTACTTTATGTAAGAAGACTTTTTGTTACGTACTTACGTGATAAAGTGGAACTGTATTGTTTTCTGCTAGCGAGAAATTCAAGACATCTTGCTGTCCAGGTTCAAGCCTAACATTAATAGTAGATGTCAACACAGATGAACTAACGGGGTAGTTTGGACTGCTTGTGTTCTTGCCCTTTTTTCTGGACCTACGACCTGTGTCCCTTTTGTTGTCTTTTTGTGTCAAAGGCTCTTCTTGGATAACCAATATCTTGTCATCACTCAGATACCGCAGGAGTGAATTCTCAGAGTCAGTTGTTGGAGGGAAAAAAAGAAAAAAGAAACATCAGTAAGAGGAAACAAACAGAGAAGCATTTTGGCTGTATCTGTATTGTAAGCTTGGTTAATTCCCCACTTGACCTGAGGCTCTTTCCTTAGAACAAGACAAACTTGTTTGTACCAAGGTTCCAATCAAGAGCAAACTAAGTAGCTGGCACAAAACCTAGGCACAGAAAAGATGATGGTGTATACCCAGGTCCCTACGTGAGAGAGAGCATGAAGCTAGTCCATGTCGTATGGCTTGTGTAACAAAGAGAATATAAATACAGCAAAAAGATTTCAGTGAAATGTCAAAGATCATCACCTGGTATTCTTAAGCTGGAAAGAGTCATGTGAACGTCAAATGAATTGTGAGGGCTTGCACTGGCCTCGGACATTTACTGACACTCCTTGCTGAGCTACAGCAAATTGTATCCAGCAGGGAGCATCTCTGGGACCACTCCAGAGAAAAGGATTGTAATTTCAAGGAACCTGACAAACTGGAATAATGGTTTTAAGGAGATGTGCAGTATACTTGGGCCCAATTTCAAAATGGGAACTGGCCAGGCAACAAGTCTGAGGAAAAGAATCTCTCTGTAACAGTGAAATACAAGCTAAACATAAATCAACAGTTTTGGAATAAATTAGAGAAGGCTTGTGCCTTAAATGAAATTTATTTTCCCTTGGAATGGAAGATTACTCGAAAAGGTAGGTTAAAAGTCCTGTATTAATTCTCAAGAGTATCATTCAATTTTGTCACATTATAAGTAGTCAAGTTGAACTCTTCTCAGCTACCCACACAGCGCCTAAAATATTCTGAAAAAAAGTGTTTATTTAAGAATCTGTAACAATTGGTATAACAATAAACATATTTGCATATTTGAAGAATATTCTTTTGAATGATATAATTGCTTTTTAGCAGAAGAAAAAAGGAACTTTGCTATCACCATGCTTTTTCCAAAGTTCATAAATCCCACTGGAATCAATAGAAATTTATATTATTAGGACTGCTGGTCTGAACACTAACAGAACAATTGCAGATTCTGATGTCAAATATTCACATACTAATCAAAATCTGTCTCAAAGGGCATTACCTTACCTCTCTAACAGCACTTCTTGTTTTCTAGAACCATAAAGATTAAGAGCTGATTGCTATTAACATATAGCTGAATCTCACAAGTCTTTTTTCCCTTGATGTTTATCTTTCTTTATAATAGATAGAGTAAATCCCTCCTACTAATACAAACATTTTAAGTTTCAGAAATAGAAACGCAAAAACCCAGGTACTAAACAGGTTCTTTTATATTCTCCATGGCACTCAAGAAAAATAGATTTGGTTCCTGTGATGATATCTTCATACTACTTCAGTAACAAAGGAAAAAACTCTTGGAGAATCACAGAGAAAAAAAAAATACTCACCTCTGCTTCCCCTCTTGTACATGTTTTGTTCTTTCGACTCCCCTATCCAACTGTACTCAGTAGGCATAGAAACAGGCCTTAAATCTCCTGGAAACAATTCAAGATAAATCAATATAATTTTTGAATACTAAAAATAGAATGAAAATTAGAGTAAGTAAGAAAAATAGATAAGTAATGCCCATAAATTACAGGCATGACCTGACCCTTCAGAGCAATCCGTTGTATCAGCACCTATAGATTATTAAAGCTATAGCATTCAGGATCAATTGAACACCATATGTTCTGGATTTTTCTCCTCATTATAACGATCTGCAGGAAAGTACCACTGACTTTGGTGAAATTACTTGTAAATGTAAAGCAGATTACAAATTTATTTTTAAACACTTTTCGGTAAAACCTCGCTCACTCATTAATTAGGTGTTCTGGAATAAAGAGAAAAGCAGTTTTTAAATGGGCTAATATGCTTTAGTAAAACTAGAAAAACTTAATACAGATACAACATTACATATCTATCAATTGAACAGTAAAACCTATCTGATCTGGAAATTTCAAAAGGTGAGTAATGGGGGGGATCTCATAGATTCAAGGAATGTTAATTTGAAATGCCTTAAAAAGAAAACATGGAGTGCAGTTTGGTAGCAACAACAACAACAAAGAAGATTCAGACATTAGGGTTCCAATTAAAATGATTTTATGGCACTATGGCTGTAAGATATTAATATGCATTAGTCATTCCCTACTATGGTATCAGTAGAACATTGATAGCAGGCCATTAAACAAGGAATACTACAAAACTGACTATAAATTCGTACTTTGGCCTTGTCAGTGTGCATTATTATCACAAGACACAGAAACACACCCTCTAGATTATGGGTTAAGTTCTGCCTGACCCATAAAGCCAAAGATTCCTTTTTCCATATCCCAGCTGACTAAATTGAGTTTGTTTCTTTAGCACTTCAACAAATTTTTTTAAAAGTAGTTTGCTACTGTTCTGTTTCTAGGATAATTCTAGAATTTAAACGTGAAGAAGAGTTTCTTTTTCATTGCCAATTTCCCCAGGTTGATTAGAGTGGCAAAATATTTTCTCTGGATTATTTGTATGCTAATATAGTTTTTTATTCACCACTCTTCCAAAATACAACTTTTTAGCTACTAAAATGTTAGGAAGATTTAAGAACAAATAGGTATATAAGACAAATGTGCTTCTAGATAACATGATTTCCTGAAAATTGAAGGGGTAACATAGACCTAGAGTACTGAGATTTTCCCATATTACACCTTCACTCATTCCGTAAAGTTAGTGTATAACTAATTGTAACGAAAATATATGCAGTTTCCCTGTCTGCCTAACAGCTGAAGCTACCTTTAACTACATACGTATTATTTGACTCATAATCTCAAATTTGGCCTTAGAAGAACAATATTAATTAAGAAAAAACCCCAACAAATCAAACAAAAGGAAGAATCAGTAATATGGAAAAGAATAAGAAAAAAGTAAAGATTCTAAATTAAAAACCAAAAATATGAAAATAAGAATGCACACAACAAATGAAGATCAACATAAAACTTAGCAGTATTTCTGTAAAGGGATGAAAGGTCTGAAGCCCTGAAGAGATTTGTAACACAAATGCCAAATGCCACAGCACGATCAACATCAAAAATAGAAATTTAGGACAGGAAAGACACAAGCCAAAGAAAGGAACAAGTGACTTTTGCATACTGCTTATTTTACTTCCAAGTTCTTTCCCAAACAAATGTAACCTATAAACTGTTCTAATATTGCAACTTAGATATGTTTCTGAGGAACAGAAAATTATTGTGTACAAGTATACCAGTATAAATTGACAGAATTTTTTTTTATGATGGTTTTGCTTCTTTAACACGTAAACAGAAGAGATTTGATACACATTACCACAAGAACTCTAAATACCATAGCACGTTAGAGTCAGACTAATATTAGAGTATAACTCCTGGTAAAAAAAAAAAATGCAGTGCAGGAATGATAAATACAAGCTTAATTTTCACAAATGGTTTGAGAAAATCGACTTATTTGCCTCCTTGGGTTTTGCATATATTATCAATAGTGAGGGTCCCATCTGCCTGAGTATCCTTCCACCTACCAGATGCAATGGAGACTGGTTCCTAATAATCACTTTAATTCTAGCATGTCCATGGCAGGAATTTCTGAAGTGGTTTGTGTGAGCCCTAGCAATAATGAAAGTATTTGCTCAGCCATGAAAGACTTCAGAAGTTTTATTTTCCTTATTTTGCCCATGGCTATCTGGTTCCAGCATCAGATGTGTGTTTATTGGATCTACCATAAAACCTGTCTTTCCACCGAAATACAAATTGTCACTTTGATGGTTGAAATATACATCTTTAAATCAAAAAGTACAAACCATTCTATTAGAATAAAATTTGGGTCTGGAAGTCTGTTAATTGACAGATTAATTTAATCTGTACTTTAAAAAATTCTGCTTTAACAATTGTTTTTGAAACAAAGACACATTCCTGAGACTTTAAAATCACATTCCTTCTAGATTTTCAAAGTTACAGAAAATCAGAACTGTCCATCATAAACACAAGAAAAATCTTGCATATTCCTGGAATTGGGCACAGAGCCCAACGTTTTAAGTCATCATGCAGCATGAATTTATGAAAGCAAGCCAAATGCATCCATCTGGCTCCGATTTTAATCACAGTTAAGACCTATCTTTCACTCTGATTTTATTATAAAATGATGTCACTTATCAGGGAGCTAAAGACTGAGTATTACTAGTGTTCAGATAGAATCCTACTCTTCAGTGTTACAGCTCTTTCAGGCATCAAGTATATGGCTGTACAAGGTAGTAAGAATAGCCTACATATAACAAAGATCTATTAAAATTTGCCTATTCCAAAAGAAGTAGTGTGTGTGTGTATATATATATGGATCCTGTCCATTTTACAATTGATATTTTTCCATTTTTTAACATAAATTCAGCTGTAGTTAGCAGAATGCAAAAACAGGACAAAAGTTCTATTTATTTGATAAACATAAGCTATTATATTTATAAGATTTCTTTCAAAGTATTAGAATGACTAAAACAGAACAACACTTGGAAAGCTGGATGTCCTTTGTTGGGAAAGTCTAGCTCCAGTGAATTATCACTCTTCCGCTGCAATGAACTATCACCACAGCTTGACGGAACTCGAAGGATCCTCGCAGTGCACGTATTTTCAGACTTGCATTCTAGCCTCTCAGCTCTCGAAACAGCAAGTGCAATGACTTAACTGTCACTCATTAGCTGGTCTCAGCCAAAAGGTAATGCAGTTGAAACCTTAACCCAGGTAAGATATGTAACCTGTGCCATAGATATCTCACATATAATAAGAAAACCTCAGCAAACACTTACTGACAGAAGAAAATGCTCGTACATCTTCACTATCAAAATCTGCTTTGGCATCTGGAGCCCTCTGCTAACATTTATGGTGGCAAGAGCAACTCGGTCTGAGAACACGAAGAGAATGCTGCATTGTCTCTAAGTACTAGCAACTGAAAGAAGCACGGGAAAGTACATTTAATAACATCTATGGTATCAAATCCTGCACCAGAGACAAACCAGTTCTACGGCAGGCCAACAGAATCAGTGCCTGGAGTGCTTAAAGGGATTTTTTTTCCCCATCTGTGTTCCATTTCAGCTGTTATTGGATGCTCCACTACAACTGCCTTTCGTGTTATCTCCATTGAACTGCATCATGTTTTTATTACCTGTGTTCTTCAGACACATTTTTCTTTACTACTCTGAGGTTGTGAGAGGTTTTCCCTTCTATAGATATCAAAGATAAAAAAATTTAGGAACCTTTTTTAATAAAATGAGAGAAAGGAAAAACCCCTTAGTCTCATAGCAGATGAATGAAGTACTGATTGATGGCATCATATATATATATATACACACACACACACACATATATATTTATAAAGATAGAACCTACCCATACAGAATGCTATGATCAGAAGGAGTCATTGCTGTCCGAGACTCAGAAATAATGCCATTTTCAAAACAGATATAATTACAGTTTTTAAAATATTTTATCATAAATCTGTAAACTTTATAAAAATAACTTCCTGCTTTGAAAATAAAACTAATGTACATACATGGAGAATAAACTGCTGTATTTCAGTAGTGTTCTAAAATTCACCAAACACCGAGAAAATCAGCTTTAACAGATAAGCAAAACCTCCTTTCATCAATTCATTTTCAGCAGTACCTTTTATATAGATACATATACTCATATACAAGTACATATACATTTGTATACCTGTACAGGCATGAGGGTTTACATACATACAAAATTTCTACATAAAACCAGAGTTTATTAGTTTTTAACAGCATCTTATACTTTAAAGCAGTTCCCATTCTAAGATTTCAAAATGTATTCCTAGTACTAATAATGCATTGCAGGATACTACTCATGTAACTATGTCCATTTAATATAGCTCTGAATTTTGGAGGGCCTTACATCTTACAGACACTTTTATACTACAGGTGAGTCTTTTCAGGCCCTCCACTGAAGTTAACAGTCCAGAACACTGCAACTAAAATAATCTCCAAGACCTTGCAAATGAAATCGAGTAAAATTAAGACGTTAGCTATCCAAATAATATGAACTTCAGTCTCTCAAAAAAGTTTAAGTGTGCACTGCAGAATAACTAACTTACATACTCCTGATCCTGAATGTTAGCTTGTCATTATACTAACTATTCCTTCACAAACTCTTGTCTAGTATTCAGAGTCAACAGGTCATGGCCTAACAAGGAATGACAGATATTCGGGAGTGTTGCAGTGTTAATAGCACAATGTTTAAATCCAGTCAATTTAGAAATGTTAAAGAAATCCAGCCTACCATGTGTGGGTGTTTTTTCTCTTCTTCGCACTCCTATAGCTCTGCTTCTCTCATACTCAGAGCCCACAGGATGGCCTTCACCTTCAATTAAGGTGTAGTACTTCCCACTTTCATGCTCCAGAAAATAGCTTGGAGACTCAGAGCCTTTCATTCCAGACTTTCCAAATTTGGTGATGTCATCACAAGACATTACTCCAATTTCATCCCTAAAAACCGTAAACCAGAAGATTATGGAGAAATTAACCATTTTATGATAAAGCTAAAGCCTACAACTGTCTCTCCCAAACACTACAAATGAAAAGTCCTGCAATGGAAATTCTACACGTGTGAACTTTCATAAACGTGATTCAGTTCCACAAATGTAAATTAATGAAATCATCATTAGATTCCATTTTAACTGTAAGGCAAACATAGCTATTCAGGAGTTTTCTAGTATTTGAAATGGAGCATAAGGAATTGGTATAACATGAGAAGGCAAGAGTTTCCCTTGCAGAAATGCCTGCTTTAGAATAAGAGACAAGTGGTCACATAAAAGTAAATACAATTAAACAACTAAAGACTTCTTTAAATGCTTTCTTGGGTTAGGACTAAGCTCACGTTTTGCTCAACTGGTATCTAGCTAAGTGAAAGTTACGTCTCTCAAAATAATGATATGCTGCTTAATGTATTTCTAGCTCTTAATTTTACTAAATATTTCATTTGATTATGGGGCTTTTTATTTGTTTATTTTTAATTAATCTAGTAAAATTAAAGTGTAAAATTTTATTTTGCAAAACCTCAGATTCATTGGGATGTAAATACCTTGGGCCATAAAGTCCTGACATAGGAGACAGAATGAAAACATCCTGGAGTGCCGAGTTCTCCATTTTTGAGGATAAGCCCATTGTACTGGTTGGTGTTGTAGAGCTGCTGGTTGGACTGGTTGGAATTACAGGCTGTAAAAAAAAAAAAAAGCACACAAAGAATAAATTAATATTGTCCGTGCTACAAGTAACAATGAAGCCAATGTGCGTGATTTTAGCATTCTTGATGTCTTTTTTTGGATTAGCCTTTTTTTCGAATTACTGAAATTTCTTCCAAAAAGATGCCTACTGAAACAGTTTTACCAAAGAGTTCAAGGTTAGATATGAAAACAACTGATAAAAGACAAGTGAAATTAATTTAAAAGCCATCTCATGGGAAAATCTGAGACTCAGAATCAAAATATGACTTTTAACCAATGCAGAAAATCAATTATAGGGGGAGGAAGGACCTACTTTAATAAATGCCATTAATTCAAAAATTAATTACAGAACTCTGGAATACTTGCACTGAATGAAAGTGTTCATAACCATAATGTTGATTTCAGAAGGTTTATTGTTAACCAGAATACCTAGTTTAAGAAAACAGAATTCATAGCCATCTATTGTTTTTTCTTTTTACTGAATTCATAGCATGATGACTGTATCATGGTGACAAAAATATAGGTTCTGTGGTGACTTGCAATGAAATATAAATCAACCTAAGCAATAAATATGAGCATCATAAATATTAAGGTACTAATAAAGTACAGAGGTCTTTTGTGATTTTTTCTTTTTTTAATTTTTAAATTCAGTTAAAGACAATTTTTTTACTCAAATGCCATAGGGAAACTTAAGTCAACGGCTATAAGGACTACAACCAAATATTCTGTGCAGGATGCAAAGATATATACACCAAGAATATTTTTCAAGCAAGGTACAGTCTGTTTTTTATTCAAGAAATAGAAAATATTTTTATTTAGTATTACTGGTTAGATTTTTTTATATGAAAAATCACCATTGAAATACAAAATTGTGCTTAAATTGATGCAACTAGTTTTCTGTGGGTGGAAGGAAAACACAGTGACCTAAGAACTGGATGAAAGCTGTGAAGACCAATTGTAACATTATTCTAAATGCAAAGCTTTCTATCTTCTAGAGATAAAGACTGAAATTATTTTCATGCAATTCAAAAAGTAAAAGCAATCCCAAATACCAAAAAAGGTTGTTTTTTCATGAGAATATCAGTCTGCATAGGGGTTCACATTATAGTACTTTTCTATGCTTACTGTTAAGCCTCTTACACTCTGATCAAATATTTCAGGCTTCTTTTGTATTATCAACATAAACAGGTAAGAAATGACTGCCAAAGAAAAGAATCATTCACTACTTACTTTCTCATATCTTTGGAAATTCGGGCCTACCACATTATACACAGTATCAACCACAACATTTGGAATACTACCGTTATTTCTGCAGTTTTGGTGCGGCAGTATCAGTAAAGAAACTAAACAGAAGATATTCTAGTAGTCCCCCAGCTTACCTGCAGCTGGATACAGTTTCCCATGGGTCAAAACACAAATCATAACTGTCACAGCAAGACAAGCAGAAACTCCATTTCAGAATCAGAAATTACCTGTATTGAGTCTTTTGTGACTAACTTCTTTTCAATGATTGTATATTCAGCAGTTGTCAAGGTTACAGGTTAGTCAATGAAGTTGACAATAGCAAAAAAGGATGGGGAGAGATAATACGACTGCTCAATTTGCCCTTAAAGAGGGTGATAGCCATGCTATTCCTGAGAGAATTTTAAAAATCTAACCTTATAGCAATATAATCTTTTTTGCTTCAATTTAATTCAATTCTTCTCCTACCCATCCCAGAAACTGAGAACTTGCCTTTTCACTTTTCTGTAACTTTTTACTTTTTACATTCTGAATACTATCTGTTTCCCCTGATTTTGGCTAGAAAACAAGAAAAAACCTCCTAATTCTTCTGTTTTAGGGCTCATTTTCTAAAACACTAACTAATTGTAGTGTGCTCTGTACTTTCTCCAACTGATTAGAGTAGGTGTACCCAGTGTACAACGGGTGTACTCAGTACCCAGCTGAGATTGTACCAGTACTGAATAAAGCACAACAAGGATTTCACCTATCTTGTGTTTTATGTTCCTGCTTATGTCTCTCAGCCAGGTAGCTGGAGTTCCTTCCAACATGACATTCAGCTTTTTGTTTATTGTAATTTACACATTATTTAGTCAATTGCTACATTCTTTAAAATGGCAGTTGATGATTTCCAAGCAGCATACTTCACACGTGTCCCTCTTTCATTTCATTACATTTTTAGAGCTTTTTTCTAGTTTTCCAAACTAACTTTTAATCACCAGCCGAGACTCCATTGCATTTGCAGGCCCTCCTGGTTTAGCACTGTATCCAAATTTCGTAAGCAGATCCTTCCGGTTGTAAGGAAAACGCGGAACAAAACCACACGTATCACGTACCTGTTGAATGCTAAATGACACATCCCTTGTTCGACAGTGAACCATTAACAGCTGTTTGTTAGGCAAGGTTATCCAGTAATTTTCCACCCATTCAATCTCAGTTTCACCTAGTCCTTAATTCTCTATGCCACACTTACGAGGATGTCATGAGAAAAGGTATTAATATCCGAGTAAGATATACAGCTTCTCTGCTATCTATGAGGCCAGTTAACTGCTCACATAAGAGCCTTAAATCTGTTTAATGATTTCTTCATAATAAATTCATGTTGTTTTTACTCATCTGTTATCTTCCAAGTGCTCGCAAACTGTTTGTGCCTATTGACTGACTCGTAATTCCCTAGCTCTTGCATTTCCCCTTTCTGAAGACAAGCATTATACTTGTTTTTCTAACCTTACCGTAATTAATCCATCTCTCACAATTTCACAATAAATACATTTGAAAAATAATGGTCAAAGAGTGCTTCCCCCCCCCCAATACCAGCTCCTCTTCTTGCCTTTTCCATTGGCATACTCCTGCTGTCTCCCCCTCAGCTTTACTTACGTTCTTTACCTTCTCTATGAAAAATACCTGTCCTCAGTGCTTTCCAGAAATTCGCCGGCCCCTGTGTCTTTGTAACAATGCCTGTTCCTATCCCTTTCTCGAAGGATGCACCCAATCCAAATAAGCCATGTTGGGTGATTCCGCTAGCTGACTGCAAGAAACCTTTTTCACTCATCTGGCCTAGGAGTCTTTGATGAAGAGAAGAGAGCATGAGTGTTATGCTCCGCTATCATCACTCAGATAATTCCAGCAAATATAATTCTTTATGATCTGGAGCTCAGAGTGAAGGTAGCAAATACGTGTACCTTCACTCTGAGCTCCAGATATGTCTGAGATCTCAGACATGGAATTTCAGTGGTTTTAGGTATCTGCAAAATACCACAGGAATCTTTTACTATTATTAAAACATTAGTTTAATAAAAGTATTTAAAACAATATTTTACTATTATACCAAATCCATAAAGTTAAGTTTAATAAATAGTAAATACGATCCTAACTGGGACTACCAATTAAACATAGTCAATTCTTTAAGCCTTACATGTTAATTCCAATAAAATTACTTAAAGTGATTATGCATGACTCTGCATGCGTACAAATGAAAGCTCACCGAAGTGCATGCAAACACATGCACGGGTGAAAGAAATCCAAAGGAAAACACATTTGTTTATAGAGGACTTTGGAAAAGCAACACTTTAGGTATCTGCTGTATGTTATTTGAAGTTTTTGATGAGAGTAATTAATTATCAGTAAAATGATTAAGCAATGCTGAAATACCAGAAAAAAAATGAAAGGCAAATGGTAAATTCAACACTCACCAGAAATAATTGCCAAACAGAAAAATTCAAACCGTTTCAGAAACAAAATACATTGCTGTTTTTCTGAGTATGTTTTGCAAATATTGGGGATAATTAAACATTGTAGTGATTTAAAAAGTGCTGTTCAGCATAACAAACATGACCCAGTGCATCCTGCAAAAAACCAGCAGGACAAGAGGCAGGAAGCTGGTAAAGCCCGGCGATACAGCAACAAGAGGCTCGAACATGGACATCCCTTACCTTTTGAGGGGGTATGAAGATTAAGGATGGGGGACTGAGTCTCTGCTTTCTCCCTTGAAGGAATAAACTCAATCCCCAGAACTGCCCTGATGGGCGAACTCACAGAAAACAAGCAGGCGCCACTCTTCTACATGGATTGCCTGCGGCGAGGGAAAAGGGGGCTCTGTAACTGCGGATCACCCTAGAAATTCCTACAGTGTGTAAGGTTTGTCAGAGTAGATTAATTCCTGCCAGTGATATAGATGACTAATTCCTCATTGGACAAGCTGTTATTCAGAAAAATTCAATGTTCAGCAATACAAATACTACTCACAATAAGAAACAGAACTCTCAATATTATTGAGTGTTTCTCTCACACTGGTAAATTGGTACAGTTGCGCTGTAAAGAGCAGGTACCTTCAGAGTGTTTTCAAGTCTCGCAGATTTGCAATTTTTTTAAACTTGAAATATCTACCTTTTTTGATCTGTAAATAAAAATTTTTGTCCTCAGAGCATGAGAATATAATGACATAGCTATAAGACAGAAGTCAATATAAGCATGAGCGTCATTCCGACGAAAAGGAAAGGACCACCATCTCCTCTGATACAAGACATCCCAGACAACAGAACAGAAGTTTCTTACTTGCTACATTTTCTTTCTCTGAGGTGTTAGAAATCTTTCCTAGACCAGGATATTTCTCATGGAGGTAGTAAAGTAAATGGGCAGCACATAATTTCAGAGTTCGTGTGAGCCATTCTATCAGGGTACAGTCCCCGAATTATGAACTGCGAACTAACCTGAGTGGTATACACCAACTTGCTATTTTCCTTTTTTTTCTCTAGAAGCATCTGTTCTTATAATGCTATGGAATTTCTCTTTTGTACAAAGCAAGTCTCTCCAAATTCATATGGTTTGCAAAATCTGAAATGAGCTACTTAGCTGGATTTATTCTGAAGATAATTATAAAGTTGCAGAGTGTAACATGTATTTTCCAATATGTAAGAATTATTATAAAATTGTCACTATTGATGTAAGCTTGACTACTCATATCACCTAACAGATTTTATATCTCAAGCTAAATAATAAAAAATTTATTCAAATGAGAAAATTTCTGCAAATAAAAAGAAAAAATACAATAAATATCATATTTTATTAGAATGAAGTTGCTGGTGTGCTCACTGTTTAAAAATCAGAGCACTATTTGCTATTTCTGATGAAAGAACCATTTTATATTGAATGGGAAGATAATCACAGAGTTTAAAAATCAAAATAATCTTCTAATATCACATAATGCCAGCTAGAGACAAAAGGAGAAAATGGTATGACTGACATGTTGTCTCACTGAAAGGTAATTCTAGCACAGAACTTCAGCATATGTTAACATTCTGCTGTTGTTAATTAAGCATCAAGGGAAACTATATACAGCAAAGGAATACTACAATGAGACCAAGAAATAAATTTTATAAAGATTAACAGATTCTGTATCATTAATAATTCATAAATTAACTATGTGGCATAATTTTAAACATAATTATGGTGGAAAAATTATTAATCACACCTATAAGAGCCTTAAGCAGTAAGAGAATGCATGACAACTTTTATTTTAAAAATTCCTGATGCGCACCAACCTGAGTTAACAAATACTATTTCTGACCTCTGAATTTCAAGTGTTTAAGTTCTACTTCCTTTGTTTCTTCCCTAATTATGTACTGCTTTTGTTTTGTTTTTTACCAACACTAAATCAGAACGGAAGAATTGCTCTGCATATGTCCTTTTTCACAGTGTGTGACATATATCCATATACATATCCATATATGTAACACACCACAACAAAGAACACACGCAGAGCAATATATATGGATCCATATAGGTAGCACAACACGAAATGTAACACATCCATACACGTTATCCTTTCGTGTGACAGTCTGACATTTGTGGAATTGTTTTCAGTTTTGATTTACTTTAAGTGAGATCTTTTTCTGCAGATTGTTACTCAGCTGGTCATTCCACAGCCTACATTCATGCAGCTCGTTACTTTAAGTCTAAAACTTCCTGTCTATGCTGAATGTATTCTGCTTATTTCTGAAAGTCTGTCAATAGCCTCTGACAGCCTCTGTTCTGCGAGAGCCAATTTAATTCATTAGAGGTAGAAAACTCCAGAAAAACAAATAAATAAAACCAGAAGCCTTCCTACTGATTTAACAAATTAAACTGATCTAGAGAGTCTAAAAAATGCCAAAGTCAAACAAAGGCGAGGACATTCTGCAGCCAAGAACAGGGAGAGGGAAGTGAGATCACTGTTTTCCAGCAGCATCAAGCTGGTATGTCAGCTGTCCAGGAAACACAAGCTTTAGTATCATCTTGACATTTAATCATGCTAGATCCAAGTCATTAATGACAATAATAAATAATACTAGATCCAGGTGAGAACTGTAGGAAACAGGCAAAACAAAAAACTGTGTCCTGAAACGTATCCAGGTCCTAGTACTTGAGCTTTGTGGCGAGAAGACTAAAGGCAACCTAAAGATGCTAAAGAAGACCTAGAGTTTATTTTCGACACTTCATTACAAAATCTACTGTTAAGAAGTAACACTGGCAGTACTCTTTTTATTTTCCAAAATTATTTCTATTTTTATTTACATCCCTCCTTGCACTGTTTTCCAATACAGAGGAAACATATCCTAGTGAGAATGACACTTCGAGCACCCTTTGATCCTCAGGAGCTGACACAGAAGTAGAAACTGTTCATGATTCCACACAAGTAGCTTGGTGCACTTTCACTTCTCTGGCTACCATGACAAAGCTTGGCATGTTTTGTGGAAAATACTGGGCCATGTATACAGTGCCTACTGTTTTCACACTGACAAAACTTCCAAAACTAGTGCTGCTTGTGAATTATGATTCTTTAATGTACTCATATAAAGAGAGGGTCTCTGTGGAAGCCCTGTTGCAAATGCAATTTCTATGTTGCTGCCCCTGGAGGCTTTAGCTGAAGTTCACAAGTAGATACAATATTGTCTTGCTAGAGCAAAGCATGTTATTCCTGCAGCTTGTGACAGAAAACTCTAAAGATGCCCCTTTCCTCTCCCCCAGAGGCAGTCACAAGAAGAAAGATGGCACTAAACCCAAGTGTCAGCACTCCCGAGCTGCAAGGATTACAGAGACTACTTCAGTGAAGCAGCTGTGGAGGATTTAGGCACTTGGAGGAATGAAAGATTCAAGAAGGGCCAGGCAGGAAGGAAAATTGCCTGGATAGGCTTGAAGGGTTTGCTTTGTTTCATTAATTTAAAAATTGTTCAGCAACACATTCACGTATCATGTGATCCAAACAAAACAACTCTGTGAAGCTTCCACATTATGAAAGTGCATAAACTTCTTACAGCTTGTTATATAGTATTAAACATGCATAAATACTAACTTACTCAAAAGAATTTCCTTTAATGGTGACATTCTGAGTTCAGTCCTTTTACTGTGAGTCAGTTTCTACTGCACATGTTGATGCTGTAGGAAGAACCAACTGTGATGTTCACAATTGATTTTTTCCAAATCAACAGGTTTTCAAGGAATAATGCAGAAAATAGCAGAGGTTCTAACAGTATTGCTGTCAAAAACTCAAACTTCATGAAAGATATGGAACAGAAGCAGACTTTTCCAGAAATTCAAAAGGTCTGACACATGATTACAAACAAGTAGTTTGGACGGAGTGTGAAATAACGGCAACAGGGAGGCAGTGCTGCCTCTGCCAGTCACAGCAAGCTACTGAACCTTAGGCTGCCTTGTTCTCCAGTAACGCTATTTGTAAACGTTCTTTCCTCCCATGAATCCTGTGGCTCCCAACTTCACAAAAAAACATGGAGGAAAACAATCTTGTTGACACATGCAGTACTGCCACACAAAATTATCTGAGCATCCTATTTCAAAGGAATCTGGGACTTATTAGATGCTCCTGTTCCTTTCACTGGAAGGAAAAATTCTCGTGTTTTCTCTTGAACAGAGTAAAGGATTTCCCATGACACCAGCGTTGCAACAGCCTTCTTACCTGAAGTGCAAGAGGCTTCCACCTCACATTCTTCAGAAGGGCAGGAGCAGAAACCAGGGTATTCTGAGGACGTTTTTTCAAGGTTAAAATCACTCCATTTGGGTCTTCCCGCAATGCATTTACTAGGTTCTTTAACTGCCAGCCAACCTAAGGAAAAATTCCATAATTGAATTTTGAAAGCTTTCCGTTTAACTTTAAATGTGAAGGAAGTCTTCTATTAACTGAAAAGGTCTATTACAGCCTTCTCTTTGCAAACATAAGCAGTTTTTATAATCTGTGTCTGATTGCTTCTTTTGGACTGAAATGATGCTGCTGAAGCTGGAATATTTTTTTTTAGCTACATTTCTAACATCATAAGGCATGCTGAACACTGTCTCCCTTCTAATAATTTGTGAGATCACTGTACATTTTAAATCAAATGATGAGGGCTAGCAATCATGAAATAATTTTAATCTGGATCCTTAGTTGAAACATTCACTGTTGAGGCGGAAGTCAGACCATTCTATAGCAACACATGTAACATATATGTAACCGCTTTAAGATGCTACTGAAGATAAATGATCATTTACTTTATTTAGCTATACAGCCTCTGGGTAGAGCCGAGTAATTCAAGCTACTATAAATCGTAAACGTAGCCATAAAAAAGAACATCATTAGTACTGAAACGATTTTATACGTGTCTCTCAAAAAGATACTTAGAGACATTTCTTAATCTTCTTTATTGTTTAAATATGATTTTACCATGAACTGTTTACACATGAAAACAGAAAATGTATTTTTATGGGATTTTTTAAAAAGATGAATGTTTACACTATCCTATTATCCTGAATGGTTGAAGAGGTTTTAAAACCGAATAATAATATAAATGACAGTATACAAAGATGTTTATGATACAAGCAGTCCTTTTGCCCGTCCTATATGCAACTGATGTATTAGCTTGTTCATTATGAATAAAACAAGAAATTCCTACCACTTAGCACTTCACAGTGAATTATCGTTAAAGTTGGTTTGTCTAATTTCCCAAGTAACACTTCTATTGAAGAAGCTTCTTTAATATGACAGTTTCCAAAAGTGTATGCTATGTTGCACCCCAATTAGTACTGGCAGACAGAAATACATTGCGATGCTTATAGGTTGTGCTAACATTCACTTCTAAAGGTTGTATTTTTTTTTGTCAATATACTTGCGACCTGATCTAGATAACCAAACTCACACCACAAATTTCGAAATTTGTCTCTCTTCCACTGGCGTCAGAAAAACAGTACGACTAAAGCAGACTCTCAGTTACTCACACCTAACTCTTGCCCTGAGTCCCAAGGGCTAAGCTATTGCCTCCAGTTAGTCTCATCTTCCTAATTTTAGGAAGTGCACCAAGGGTCTTGCTGAAGTAACTCAAACTACAAGAACAAACCCACCTAGAAAGGAATTACTGGGGAGAGCAGCCACCTGCAGCTGACAATCAGGTTACGGGTTCACATTCAGCTCTGGGAAACAGCAAGGCACGCAGAAGTATTGACGGGGAGAACGTTGGAGCATTTTCCTAGCCTTACTTATTTGCATTTTCTCCTCTTAACATATGATTTCTAGATTTGCCACTCCAGGAAAATGAACACGCGCAGGATAGACTCTCCACTTAACTTTTTAAATGTTGTGTTCTTTTTAAAACATTACTTAAGTGAGCCAGGTTTTAATTTAAACACTGATGGTTACTTTCTACCCACAGTTCTGCTAAACAAAGCAGTACAGATCCAAGCCTGCACAGAGTAGTTTTTCAAAAGTCAGTTTCTTTCACAGAAAAACTGAGCCTCCAGCATCTCTAAGAGTGCCTGTATTAAACTCTTTCCTCCATTTTCTGTTCCAAACACGGCAGACTTTTACAGTAGCAATAAATGACCGTAGTAAAGACTTGTCATAAGTGTTAGAACTACCACAAGTCTTCAGCCCCAGTGTCAAGCAGATCGGTACTGAACAGGAATTAGAATGCTGCGTTCGCACAGCAGTTCTCCAGACACAACCTTACTGAGGCCAGATTCCAGCAGCCTTCAAGCGAACATTTAAAGAATGAAAAGCTTAAGGAATACAAGAGCAGTAACTGAACAAGCACACGCAAGCATGAAGTGCCGCTCTATCTGCTATGCTTTTTGACAATCTGTCAGAGTTCACAATACTTCAATGATCATTTAATCATCCACCATCATAATCAATCACTCTTCTGACCAAAGTGCATATTGCCACTACTAATAAAAACCAAGGAAAAAAAAAAAAGAAAAATATTTATGTATTCAGAATCTCATCAGTCTACATGTATCACCATATTATATCAGGTATACTTTATAATTACTTCCTCTTAGAGGAAGACAGTATCTGATTACACACGAAGGTTAAGGGAAAATAGTAAAGACAGCATTAAAGAGATTTCAATGAAAATCCTCTCATAAGGGCTGAAGAGAAATTAAGATATAAACGGTAAGGTTCTAGCCCGTCTCCACACTGGGCCTCAGCCAGGATCCCAAGGGTGAACATTCAGCTCGGAAAGAACTGCAATATGTGTTGCAATTCCAAAAAGGATTTTAATGGCTTTTTAAAGTTCTATTTTTAATGTTGCTGTTCTGTTGAAAACTTTCTAAAAATGCACTGGCCACAGGAAACCAGAAAATGGTAGTACTAATAAACAGGCCACAGCCAAACAAATGCAAATATGTCAACTTGCAGTCAAAATGAACTCTTCTAGTTTGTGCTCTATTTATAAAACAACACAGGCTACACATACATTTATTTTGCTCACTTATAGAGTTAAAAATGAACTATTTTTGATTTTTATAGATTGATATAATTTGCAGAATGTTGAAATCTTTAGAGTTCCATGAGCTCCTTTTAGAAAAGAATGATAAATAATTAAGTTAATGATAAATTATTCCAATGAGAACCTTAATGACAAAACCATTAAATACCAAGATCTATTAGAGAACTGTCTACAGTCATTACTACTAGGCTATGATAAAATGCTCTTAGGAATTTGGGCATGTTATTATAAATTGTATTACTAAAAATATCTTTGAAAAAATAGAAGTCATTACAGTGGATTAAATATCTTAGTTGAAAACCAGTCCTGGAGACAGATCTTGACATTTATTCTTAAAGAATCAATCTTTAATAGCAATTAGTAGCTTCTAGCCATGGTAAGATGTATTCAGCAAAAGGCCATTTTGGTCCTTTAAGATTTTTAGCATATGCAGTCAGTTAAGCAGATTCCACAACACGTGTTAAGATATTTCACTCAGTAATGAAAGTTAACATTAAAACTAGACTAATAAAAAAAACCAAACCCTAATGTGATACTTTTTTTTGTTTTCTTGAATAATGAAATTGGAACAATTAGGATACCCATTACTTTCAAATCAACAAATTCAGAAGGATGTTCTTATGTCGTCTTTGCACAGCATAGTAAAGCTCTAGTCATGGTGCACTGTTCTCTGCTAAAAATATTTAGACATTGAAATATGGTGTGCTATTTTTTATCTCTTTATTAGCTGGGCCTACAAAACCTAGAATGTGGAAAGTCACATGCCTGCTGTTGTCTTACTTCATCGCTCAGAGGAAAACCAAAATAGAGTCAGATGCCAGCAATGAGAATTGCTACTACAGTGATATACACAGTTTGTAAAAAGACTAGAATCACAGAAACTTGGATACCTACTGGCTTAAAATGATCGACTTCCTAATTTTAGCAAAAAAAGAAAACTTTTTAAATTTAGATGCTAAATATTGAACAAACCTAGAAGAATGCAAAACAGCTCACTGAAAAGGGTAAGAGGTAGGCAGAAGTTTAAGGTTTTGGTGCTTTACACTTAGGATTGCTCTGATCTATACTTTTTGTTGGTTTGTACATCCTCAGTGTGGAAAGAAGGGCTCCAGGGAAAAAAATGTGTACTTCTGTCTGTATTAAAGGATTTGCTAGTTTTCTCACAGAAAGTACAAGCCAGATCATCAGTGGAAACTGCAAAATATAGTAACTTTAAAAATAATAGTTCAAAAAATATTAATCTCTATGACACTAGATTTCTTTACTATAAAAGTATAAAGTATATTGATTCAAATATCCACAATGCTGTAGTAATTTTGTATACCTAAGCCTGATAATTTGGTAGCTGGGACTGCATAACTAATACGTTCAGAAAAACGTAACTCATTTTCATTAACCTACAGTAAACTAGTTTGTTGTCTAGTTCTCCAATATCTTCTTTACCATCTCCCTCTATTGACTTTTTTCCTTCTTCTTTAGGAGATCTATATTTGTATGAATGGGATTTGGAATGCATACTACCAGCAATAGGTATTTCAGCATTTTTATAAATTCAAACTCTGTTCATGCTGGACAAGCACCTTTTCTCCTTATTTAAAATAAAGGGTACCTGGTCAATGATGACTTACTGATGATCTGTATGAAAAACAGACCAACACAAAAAATTCTTAATGTTACAGACACACACAAAAAAAGAAGAAAGCTCAAGAAAACACAAACCAGTGCATTTGTGGATGACTGCGCAGGCATTAAGTGCATGATATATTCATCTATGAAAAGGAACTGAAAAAACGTCTGGACTGTTGAACATGATGGTGCTTATCAAAGGATTCCAGTAGTCAAAACCACCACAATGGTTACTCACTTCCATGCCAATTTCTTCAAAAGACGATATACATATTTGTGATGGTACAAATTTAGAACACACAGACAGTGGAACTAGAAGGGCATAGTGTATAGAATATCTACATCCTTTTCTCTGCTTTTCCTGAAAATTCTGAGGCTAAAGCAGAAGTGTGGCTCCTCAGTTCCTTCACTGCCTTATCAAACCCTAACAGTCTATCAGGACTCTGACAAATGAAAAAAGCTCTAAGAAATACAAAACTACAGCGTGCACCTCCCAGAAGGAATGTAGGTTACACCTTAATTTGTTTGTGAGACTTGTGCATATTCTACTTGTTGTACCATATGCCAGCTTTACTCTTACCTAGGACGGAGAGAGACAGAGTATTAACGAAACAGGAATGTAAGAACTACCTTGTAAGGCATTTTATCTGGAAATCAATTGTACAGAATAGTATTTTCTAAATATTTAGGACATACCATATCGCATACCACCTGAAAACAAGTAATTCTGCTTTGACTGCAGTAACCCTGACATGAACCAGGACAGATGTTTCCCCTCAAGGCTTGTCAAATCCACAAGCAAAGCCATCTGGATACTTACTTGAACCTCAAGAGTATGATCTCTCTTCACATTTGCATTAAAAAAAAAAAAAAAAAAGGCTTGTGTAAACTCAACGTTTTGTGAAGGAAACAGACTATCATCCTTTCTTATTTTAAGTCTATAACACTTTGCCTCATTAGGGAATTAATAAAGGAAATTTGTTTGATTAACATAGAAAGCAGTACTTTTTACTAGACAAAAATGTGCTGGAAGATCATAAGACTACTTTCTGTTACTGAATGGGAAGCTCATCATTAACACCTGATTCATTCTTCTTATTAATAACCTAGCTGTTACTAACAATAATTGATGATGAAAGAACAAGTGTTCTGCCATTATCTTACATAGTTATTTTTATTAACTAATGGAAAAATACAACAAGATTCTATGAAGATGCACGATCTTCTACTGGAAGACGTGTGTTACCAAGTCTTTTTGAAAGGCAGAATCCTGAGAAAAAGTAACATGTGGCAATTTGTTTCAAAACAGAATGACGCCTTTTGGGGAAAGAGCTGTAATTCTCATGACATCTCCCCTTCAGTTTTTGTCTTTCTTTTTCCTACTTGTATTTCACAACACACAGATGGTGTGACCTGGCTCTGCATTTACAGATTTACCTCCATCTAAAATGAGCTCTCATTAACACTCAAATTTACAATTCAATAAACATACATCTAGGATATTAATTCAATAAATAACACCAATAAATTAGTGCTGAAATTATTTCATTGTGCCAGGGCTCGACACACTTAAATTAAGTATGTAATTTGACAATGAAGAGTATGAAAAGGTATTAGGCTGCTGATCGTGTATTTACACAGCATCCATCATTCCAAAGAATAACCTTATGAAGTATGAAAATGCAACTACATTAGTCAAAAACCACAGCTATTTAAAGACAACATAGCAAACACACAACAAAGAAAAGGTGTTAGAACTGCAAAGGCCCTTCTAGGCTATTACATCCATTTGTTTACTCTTCTACATAGCTGCAGGCTACCGTAACGTAACCATTTTCATCAGTTCTTCAGTCACCATCCTAGGCAGACCTCTTTCCAATTCTACCACAGATTTACTGACAGATATTTTTATGGATGCTTGCTCTTGCACAACATTGTTTTTTACCTTAAAGACTTCTTTCTCTTTCTGGTCTTTATAGCTGCTGACTGTTAAGAAAGAGGAACCTGTCTCAGACCTAGCTGGCTGGGTTAACCAAATTGAAATCCTTAAAACCGTTCTTTTCATATGAGACAGATGATACATTTTCTTTTTTGCCCCTTACATTATTTTAATGTTCATATGTAACTTCACAGATTTGATGACTGTAAATGACCCGAAAGCCACACAGTATTTCAGAGAAAATATTACCAATGTGAAGACAATGACATTAAAACTCTATTTCTCCTGGAAACATGCTCCTTATTAATTCCAAGTTCATCTTCGCCATTTTCAGTCACATCA